>OAZW01000168.1_pt1 | contig 93117 bp, 87 predicted proteins | sample 1495231 | NCBI WGS metagenome assembly OAZW01 (sample SAMEA2580062, study PRJEB22360) | human gut metagenome | reverse complement strand
TTCTGGAATTCAAATCGTTATAAAGAATTTACCAACTATTTTTGGCCACATGGCCTTATAGACCTTATAAACCTTATAACTTTATGAACTCCGAACGTCAGATTCGGCACATATCCACCGGCATTTCTTTCTGTGCGTCCGTCACGGCCAAGGTGGTCATGTAAACAATGTCTCTCACGCTACATCCCATTTGTAAAATATGTACGGGTTTATTCAAACCAAGTAAAACGGGTCCGATGATTTCGTTGTTTCCTAGTTCTTGCAACACACCCAAGGCTATACTTCCGGAACTAAGGTTTGGGAAGATAATCGTGTTCACGTCCTTGTCTGCCAGTGGGGAGAACGGGAAACGTGCTTGTCGCAATTCGGTATTGAATGCGATGGATGCGGACATTTCGCCGTCAACCAGGATTTCGGGGTATTTACGATGAAGCGTGTCAACAGCCTCTTGTATCTGTGCCGGGCTACCCAAGCGGTATTCCCCGAAATTGGAGTATGAGGTGAGGGCGACAACCGGTTCCACGTTGAATTGTTTTACTGCCTCGTAGGTTAGGACGGTCACGCATTCCAGCGTGTCGGCTGACGGATGACTGTTGACTGTCGTGTCGGCTAGGAAATAAGTACCTTTTTTATTGGTCACGATGTGCATACCTACGGCATATTTGCAACAGGCTCTTAGGCCGATGATGTCTTTGGCAGCCCGGAGTACATCGTGGTAATTAGAGTGAATCCCGGAAATGAAACCGTCTGCCTCTCCGGATTCAACCATCATTAAACCGATGAAATTCGGGTTTTTCATCAATTCTTTGGCTTGTTCCAGAATAACCCCTTTTCTTTGTCTTTTTTCGTAATAAGCCTGGGTGTATTGATCTATTTTATTGATCTCTTTTGCCGGGTCGAAAATGGTTAGTTCGGGTAACTCTAATTTATATTGTTTTTGGAGAGTTTCGATTTCGGTTTTGTTGCCGATGAGTACGGGATAAGCGATCTTTTCGGAAAGTATTTCCTGTACGGCCATCAGGGTTTTTATATCGGCTCCTTCCGCGAACACGATCCGTTTGGGGTTAGTTTTGGCTTTACGGGTCATTCGGCGCATGAGTCTTTCGTCTTGGCCCATACGTTTTTCCAGTTGATCCCGGTAGGTATCCCAGTCTTCGATCTCCGTGCGAGCAACTCCCGATTCGATGGCGGCTTTGGCCACGGCAGGGGCGATGCGACTGATCAGACGGGTGTCCAAAGGTTTGGGAATGATATAATTCCTGCCGAAAGCGATGGACGGGTCATTGTATGCCATTTTCACGTTTTCAGGAACGGGTTCTTTCGTCAATTCAGCCAGCGCGTAAGTGGCGGCAAGTTTCATCTCCTCGTTTATGCTCCGGGCTTGCACATCCAATGCTCCCCGGAAGATATACGGGAATCCGAGTACATTGTTGATCTGGTTCGGGTAGTCCGAACGTCCCGTGGCGAAAATGATGTCCGGGCGGCTGTGAATGGCTTTTTCATAGCCGATTTCCGGATTCGGGTTAGCAAGGGCGAATACGATCGGGTCTTTGGCCATGCTTTGAATCATTTCTTCGCTCAATATATCAGCGACAGAAAGACCTAAAAACATATCGGCTCCAACGAGAGCTTCGGTTAGTGTACGGGCAGAGGTCTCAACGGCAAATTCTTCTTTCTCTGTGTTGAGGCCGGCTCTTCCCGTGTAGATAACTCCTTTGCTGTCGCACATGATCATGTTCTCTTTCTTCACGCCCAATGCTTTATAAAGGCGGGCGCAGGAAATGGCTGCGGCTCCGGCCCCGTTGACCACGACACGAATGGTATCAATTTTTTTCCCGTTGAGTTCGAGGGCATTTAATAACCCGGCAGCCGAAATAATGGCTGTCCCGTGTTGGTCATCGTGCATCACGGGAATATCCAGTTCTTCTTTGAGCCGGCGTTCGATTTCGAAACATTCGGGTGCTTTAATATCTTCCAGGTTTATTCCCCCGAAAGTCGGGGAGATCATTTTAACCGTTTCGATGAATTTATCCACGTCTTTCGTGTCGAGTTCGATGTCAAACACGTCGATGTCCGCGAATATTTTAAACAATAATCCTTTCCCTTCCATGACGGGTTTGCCGGACAAGGCACCAATATCTCCTAATCCGAGCACGGCTGTCCCGTTTGAAATCACGGCTACCAAGTTGCTCTTGGCTGTATATTTGTAGGCATCAATTTGATTCTTCTGGATTTCCAGGCAGGGTTCCGCTACCCCTGGAGAATAGGCCAGTGAAAGATCATATTGTGTACTATGTGGTTTTGTCGGAACGACTTCAATCTTTCCGGGACGTCCCATTGCGTGGTAATGCAGGGCCTGTTTTTTATCCATGTTGTTCATATTTTTAGTCATTTTAAGCGTGTGTAAAGCTATTTGGACTTGATTTAAATAACAAGGTATGATACGTTAATAAAAAGTTAAAGTCAGGACATTAACTCGGGTTAAAAGAATTTATAATTAATTTAGCAAATTGTAACATTGGTGCGTTAGATAATGGGAAAATTTGGAGGCATAATATTGATCTTGATATTATTGATGTGGTGTTGTAATACCCGGAAAACGGTTGTGGAGTTTAATCTTATCGGGTCTTCAGGGATACAGCCGGAGCTGATGGTTAACGGGGAGGAACGGGAAATTGAAGTGGATGACTCCGGCTATGCCAAATTGATGCTGACAGAGGGCGAACGCGGATACGCAACGTTAAAATATGGAAAGGATCGTCTTCCTTTGTTTATTGAAGACGGAACGACATTGCAAATATATATTTACGGGGACCATGCTAAAGGGAATATCCGTTTTGAAGGAGACGGCTCTCCCAAGAATAATTATTTGAATAGTCAGGTCATGAAGAATCTGTCTGTCGATTATGAACTGAATGCCCCGGAGTTTTTAGGCCAGTTGAAGGACTTGATTCAAGAGCAGTTTCATTATCTGGATACCATGGGTTTCGATGCCGCTTTTACTGAGATGGAACGGAACCGGATCAAGTTTTCCACTTATAAAGCGTTGGAAAATTACCCTTTGTATCATGCTTGGAGTACGGGAAACACGGATTATCAGCCGGATACCGCTTATCTTTCCTGTATCAAAAAATTGATCAAGGAAGATGAGAAGTTGCTGGTTCTGAAGGAGTACCAGGAAGGAATGGCCTCCTTGGTTTCGTTGATCAGTACGTACCACATGAAGGAGCTGGATGCCTACAAGCAAGTGATGGCACAGTTTGATTACGTGATCCACCATTTGACGAACGAGACGCTGGTGGAGTTCCTGATCGATCATTACGCTTATGCTTATTTGCTTGGTGTGGGAATTGACGAGCATATTGATGATGTCTTGCGGGTGTATGATTTTTACGTGAAGGACCCGGCATTGCGGAAACGGTTTCAAGAGATTTATGATCGTTGTGCGAAAATTGTCCCCGGTAGTCCTGCTTTTGATTTTATGTTTACGGATATTGCCGGGCAAGCTGTCGAATTGGAAGATTTCAGGGGAAAATATCTGTTCATCAACGTGTGGACTACTTGGGGTGTTCCTTGTCGCTATGAAAATCTGGCTTGGGAGAAACTGGAGAAAGAGTTTGAAGATGAAAATATAGTGTTCGTGGCTGTTTCTTGTGATAATGACCGTGCAGTCTGGGAAAAGCGGGTGCGAGAGAATCCCAAGGGAGAAGTACAATTATACATAGGGAGTGACCGTTCTTTCATGGATTTTTACATGATTCGCGGAATCCCTCGTTTTATTTTGATCGCTCCGGATGGACGTATTATCAACTCGGATATGTCACGACCTTCTGATCCCGAAACAGCGAAAACGTTGCGGGCTTATCTGAAAGAAAAATAGTTTTTATTTAAACCACTGGGTCACGTCCTCATTTTTCAGAATGTGGATGATTGTCTTGCCGTCAGCCGTGTAATTGGGATGCTGGCAGGCGAACAAGTTGTCGAACAGATTGCTCATTTCCTGTTTGTCCAGTGGGGTATTGTAATCCAGCGATGCCGCCTTTGCGAGTGATAGGGCTATGCGCTCCCTCATTTTATCCCGGATTGAACCTTCCGTGTTCTTGTAATGTTCAATCAGGCTAATAAGCACTTCTTTTCCGCGAGAAGTCGACAAGTCGGACGGGGTGGCGTAGATGGCGTAGCAATTCTTTCCGAATTCTCCGAGTTCAAAGCCTAACATGGCCAGATCGTCCATGATTTCTTTTACGAGTAGAAAATCTTCAGCCGAGAGTTCTAGAGTTTCGGGGAACAGGCTTTTTTGTCCGCAGATTTGTTGGTGTGACAAGGTTTCCAGATAACGTTCGTATAGCACCCGTTCGTGCGCCCGTTTCTGATCAATGAACATCAACCCGGAATGAACGGGCGTGACAATGAATCTGCCTTTCATTTGCACGAAAGAGATGATTCCTTCGTGGTCCTCCTGTTTCTCTGCCATTTCGGGGATTTCAGTTTGTACTTCTTCGGTTTTATCTTCCAATCCGGCGAAGAGTGCATCCCAGTTCGCGGGAACTTGTTCCTTGTGCCGGGGTTCGAAGTTCTGGCGTGAACTATTACCGCCTGACTGTTCGAAGTTTGAATCTTCTTTCGAGATCGAGGTGGAATAGTTGAACGGGTTGTAATGGGGGTTATAACTGACCTTGGGAACCTTCGGGAGAATCGGAGAGTCGGGAACCGTGAAGTCAACCTTGTCTTCCGTGTCAAAGTCGATTGTCGGGGTTACGTTGAATTTGCCCAAGGCCTCTTTCACGCTGGCCAGTATAATTTGGAATATAGCACTCTCGTCTTGAAATTTGATCTCCGTCTTTGTCGGGTGGATGTTCACATCTATGATGGAGGGGTCCACGGTGAAATAAAGGAAATACGAGGGGATCATGTCCCCGCTAATCAGTCCGGCATAGGCTTCCGTGATTGCTTTATGGAAAAAGTTATGTTTCATGAACCGGTTGTTCACGAAAAAATACTGTTCCCCATAAGTTTTCCGGGCGTGCTGGGGGATGCACACGAAACCATTGATGGTGACGATTCCCGTTTCGCAATTAACCGGGAGTAGCTTTGTATTAATCGTTTTCCCGAAGGCATTTACAATGCGCTGGCGCAAGCCGGATGCGGGCAGGTTGTATATTTCATTCCCGTTGTTGACGAGCGTGAACGCGATATCCGGGGCGGTGAGGGCTACCCGTAAGAATTCCGTGGTAATATTACGGAGTTCCGTGGTGTCCGATTTCAGAAATTTTCGCCGGGCGGGAATCGTGTAGAACAGGTTTTTAACCAGCATATTTGTTCCCCGGGAACAATTGATATTTTCCTGGTTTTTTAATTCAGAATCGGCCACGAAGAGGTAGGTCCCCAGTTCATCCTCTTCCCGTTTAGTGCGTAATTCCACCTCTGCCACGGATGCAATCGATGCAAGGGCCTCTCCGCGGAATCCCATCGTGCGGATGTTGAACAAGTCCTGCGCGCAGGATATTTTGGATGTGGCATGACGTTCAAAAGCCATGCGGGAATCTCTCGGGGACATTCCTTTCCCGTCGTCAACGACCTGGATGAATCCTTTGCCCGCGTTCTTTAGGATAACTTGTACTTTTGTTGCCCCGGCATCAAGGGCATTTTCCATTAATTCCTTTACCACGGAGGCCGGACGTTGTACGACCTCTCCTGCCGCAATCTGGTTCGCTACCGAGTCGGGTAATAATTGAATTACGTCTGCCATACCGGAATTCTTAGAATAATTTCATGATGAGATCGATCTTGTACGTTGCCAAATAGAAGATCCCGATCAGTATGATAATAAGAATCATGAAGATACGGGTCGAGTAACCAAGACCTCCTCCGAGACGCTCATTTTTACGTTTGGCGTATTCTTTTTGAAGACTGGCCTTGACATCGGGAATATATTCATCCCCATCTTCCGCTAACCCCAATTCTGCACGAATACGTTTTTCTCGTTCTTTTCTGGCCTCTGCTTCCGGGTCCCAGTAGCGGGGTTTTAAGTTGAAACGACGGTGTTCCGGTTGTTTAAATAGTCCCATGGTTTTTATTCCTTAGCACGTTAAATCTTTAATTGTTCGTTTTCGTTTTCTTCGATGTCTTGCCAAAACTACGGGCAATCCATTTCGGTACGATAAATGCCCCGATAAACAGGTAAGGGTAGTAGCTGATGAGCCTCCATAAAATGGCCATCGCTATGGCAACCCCGGCGCTCGGAAGAAATTCTCCGAGGTACTTGGAGAAGACAAATTCCGCAAAACCGCTACCACCTGGTGTCGGGCTTACCAGCATCATGATCCACATGACGAGTTGTCGTGCAAAGATAAGAAAATGTTGCGCCCAATCATAACGTCCGAACCAAAAAGCCACGAGGATGGCGTTTACTACCCAGTAACGTGCTGTCCACGAGAAAAAAGTGGCTCCAAATGTTTTTAGCCAGAAGGAGAACGGCATACTTCTTAATTCGTGGGAATTCCGGATAATATCGGTTCCGGCCTCGTTGGCATCGTGACGCCATTTGCGGAGAATACGCCACCGGAATAATTTCATGATCAGCCATTTCAAGCCCCGAGGATTCTTGAATAACCCGTAGCTTAATACGAGAAGGTAGGCAAGTTTCACGCTATATCCGATAACGGCCACGAGAATTAACCCATCGGCCACTGCTTTCGTGGTATCCGGCATTTCCCACAGTGCCTGATGGTTGACGAACAGCAGTATAAGTGGAAACATGATGATGAAGTACAATTCGTCAAGAAAGGAGGTTGCCATGACCATGGCGGAACTTTTCCCGACCCCGATTCCTTCTTTATGCACGAAAAGGATCGCTAGGCTGGTTCCCCCGATGGCGGAGGGAGTTACTGCCGAGGTGAATTCCCAGAGGAATATGATTCGGATGGATTGTATCCAGTTTAGTTTTCCGCCGGATAGTATTTTGATCCGGATAATATACCCTAAATCACGGATGGCCATACACAGGATGGCAACGAATAACCAGAACACGGTGTTCCATGTAAAGGTGATCATGTCAAATGCTTTAGGATCGAATTCTTTATATAACATGTAAGAGACCACTGCCAACCCGATAATGATGGGGTATATGATTTTATACGGGCTGATTTTTTTTGTCAGTTTCTGGTTCTCTTCTTGGCGCTCCTGTTCCATAAACTCCGTTTTTTATTTGTGGCTAATTTACGAAAAAAAGGACAACGTGTTAAACTCGTTGTCCTTTTTTTCAAGAGAGAGTGGTTAATTAGGCTACGATGATTTTTTCACGACGGGAGAGATTTTCGTGGTATCGTTTGCTTACAGCCTGGTGAATGAAGTACATGTAAGGTAATCCCAAGTTGGTTTCGAGAAGGGAGTTAACCACGATGGTCATGAAACTCGGGTTACGGATTCCCGTGACCAGTAGTACGAATTCCCATGCGAATTGTACTAGAATCCCGATGGCAAGAATCCACAGTATGTTAATCTTTCGGGTTTCGTCCGTCGTTCTGATGTTATGAATACAAAGAATAGCATATCCCACGAAGAGGATGAGGGCCATGATACCATGGTAGGCTCCCGTACCCCTTGAAATGGCGATCGGGGCGAAATTACCCCCGAAACTTTGGCTTAGTAACGAGGTGGTAAACCAAGAGACGATAATCAAGATGGACCATTCCAATGCCCGTTTGTCCCGGTCGAGCCAGAGCCATATCCATACGAAATTCGTGAAACCGTAACTCATGCTTAACCACAGGAGAAAACAGAATGGATCGGCTCCTTCCACACTTCTCGTGCCTAAATACAGGTAAAAATAACCATAGTCAACAATGAAATACAGGATTCCGGCCAGTAATCCGACAATGATTGCCAAATATCTTTTCGTGTAAACTAAGGTTGCACCTAGGAAAAGTAGGAACGCGACATCAAGGTACATGTAAAGTGCGTTCATCGTACGTGCTGCAATAACTTCCATTATGTTGTATGTTTAGGTTTAGTGATGATTTATGCAACATAATTTATGCCAAATTGGAATATTTTTGCTGAAATGCTAAAATTGTTCCTACCTGTTTCTAGGGTTTGTAATCTTCCGGGTGAAGTCTTACCCTCGGTATGGCCTACTCTTGCGTCTTGTCGTTATCTCTTCGTTATCCTTTCGATGAAGTCAGTTTCTATAGGAACGAAGGGAAAACGGAGAGTTGATGACAACATAAAGAGACAGATGTAAGTGTTGGTTTGGGGATGGAAGGGTAGAGAAATAGTTTTGAAATAAAAATTTGAGTATTTGTACACCACTTTTCCTTGTTTTTTTAAGCCGTTCCAAAACCTAAAAAAAGCCCCGAAAAAAACGAAAACACTCTTAAAAAGAAAAAGCATTGAAATTCAATGCTTTAGGTGGTGTTCGTGGAGAATATCGGAATCGCCATTTTGTCATAAGTAATTATTAATTAATTGTTTATGGTGTTGCGATTTTTGCGACTCTTGATATTGAAAGAGATTTTTTGGTTTCAATGATTACTGATTTATGTTTTGATTGTCAATATTTTGGAATGTGTCTGCCTAAGATTAAATTGCACATGCACTCGTGGCAGTGTTTTCCTTTGGGACACATGTTTTTTTGAGCTCAGAAAGCTCATTTTTTAATAGCGATATTAATTCGCTAATGTGTTGATCTTTGGATTTTAAACTTTCTGATTGATTTTTTATAACCGACCAAACTTCCATCGGGATTGATATGAAATCTGGCGTCGATGTTACTTTGTTTTCTTCATGTTGCCTTAGCATTTGACCTTCACCAGTCAATATCCAACCTGTGTTTAATTCGGGGAAATGCATAGCAATACTATCTATTTTATCCGGTTGGATAGACTTGTTTATATTGTTTACATAGCTAGAAGATACGCCAATTGTTTTACAAAACTGGCGTTCAGACATTCCAGTAAATTTAATATACTCTTTAAGTCGTTCTCTTATAGTCATTTGTGTACACATTAAATTATCTGCATAAAAATACTATATGTTTTGCTTGGTAAATGTATAGTAAAATTATACATTTGTAATTGTAATTTGATAGCAAGATAGTAGAAATGTAGAAGAAAAGCAATGGTAAAAAGTATGAAAATTAATAGTGATAAAAATGGATAAGAAAGAATTAGAAAAAATCAAAAGATGGTTACCACGGGGATACGCTAGAATTATTAGTGAAAAAACCGGGAGAAGTATATCTTATATTTATCAGGTTGTCAGTGGGTCAACAAATAATAATGAGGTATATAATGCGCTTCTTGAACTAGCATTAACTAAAAAAGAAGAGATAGAGAAACGTACAAAACTGATAGAAACACTTTAAAAATGAATCCCGCTTCTGGTTGGCACTATCAGCGGGATTAAATCAAAATGATTATGAGTACAAATGTAAACAACTTAGAAGGTAGTTCCAACATTCCAGCAGGATTTTTTTCTGGGACTGAAATTTTCGCATTTAGAGGGAAAATGTATGCTTTAAAAAATGGTAATCTAATTTTATTTGAAAATTTACCGAGCGTGGAGAAAAGACAATTTTTGAATCTGTATTTGCAGGACAGAGAAGGTCAGAAATTCATTCATGATAATTTTGGAATTGTTGGATTCGAGGCCGGATTTAAAAAATGGTTATTCTGCAAATTTGGGAGTTTAGATGGTAATCCGGATTACATATCCGGAAAGATTACCCCAGACATGTATAATTCTGCTTGTTTGGATACACGTTGTCCTGGACGAGGGAAATTTTGTGGTAGAGATTCCGGGTTGAAAGGTTTTGAAATAGAAACCTTGCGTGCTTTAAAAAATGGCAAGACTATAATAGAGATTGCAGAAGAACTACATGTTTCAATATCAGCAATAAAAAGTCGATATGAAAAGTTGAAAACTCAATTTGCCGTTGCTAATGCGGCGGCATTGGCAGCAATCGCAACTGAATTAGGAATTTAAACTTATGGTTATGAAAGGGACAAAAGAATTTAAAGACACAATACAAGCATATTTGGAGAATCGGGCTGAGAGTGATACTTTATTTGCGAGAATGTATAATAAGACAAATAAGAATATTGATGAATGTATAACTTATATACTAAATGTGGTTAAAGCTAGCGGGAATAACGGTTTCACTGATGAAGAAATATTTGGGATGGCAGTTCATTATTATGACGAAGATAATATAAAACCCGGTAGCCCGATAAAATGTGATGTAGTGGTCAATCACCATGTAGCGTTGACAGAGGATGAATTACAACAAGCACGAGAGAAAGCTATAAAAAGAATAGAAGATGAAGCCTATGCAGCCTTGAAAAAGAAACAAGAAAGAAAAAGAAAGGATTCAGATAGTGAGTCAGTACAACAGTTAAGCTTATTTTGATATGAAGCCAAGAACGAGATTTCAAAATTCAGTCCTATTATTAAAGAAACAACTTCCTCCAATTTCAGAAAAACAGGTGAAATGGGCGTATGAACATTGTTTAGGACATTATGGAAAGGTCATGAAAAAATGGACAGTATGCCTTGATTGTGGTTATACATGGAAGGACTGTCAACCTCCATTATTGACAAAACTGGACGGTTGCATCTGTCCTCAATGTGGGCGTAAGCTGACCATTGACAATACGAGGAAACGAGTGTTCAAAGATTCTGCTTATTTTGGGATCACGACAACTTATAAACAGCATCAGCTTTTTAGGTTGTTTTTTCTAGAGAGTCGATTACAATATAATAAAAAACCTCAATATAGCTGTAATGAAGTTGTTCAACGATGGATCGCAAAGGATGGAAAGAACGTAACATTATCAGTACCGAGAGCTGCAAATTTAATGTATTATGATATATGGCGGTGGTGGGAAGAAATGGAAATTCGACAAAGTTCTCACATTGCATATAGTATACTCCCGTATAAAACTTATCCAGCTGTAAAATATTTGGCAGAAATTAAACGGAACGGTTTTCGTGGAAATTTTTATGGGCTTAATCCGTTCCATTTTTTCAGTTTAATTCTTGAAAATAATTTAGCTGAAACTCTTTTAAAATGTGGCGAAATTGAGTGGTTTAAATTTACTTACAACAATCCTAGAGCTGTAAGTAAATGTTGGGCAGCGATAAAGATCGCCTTGAGGCATAAGTATGAGATAAAAGATAAACATCTATGGATTGATTATATTGAATTACTCTTGTATTTCAATAAAGATATTCGGAATCCTAAAATTATTTTTCCTGAAAAATTGCATGATGAACATGATCGGTTAGTAAGAAAAAAGCGACAATTGCAAGAAATGCAGAAATTAGCAAAGAAAAAAGAGGAAGCAATTAAAAATGAAGAGCCGTATAAAAGGAGTAAAGGAAAATATTTAGGTATTGAGTTCTCGGATGGACAAATTCAGATCGGCGTACTTCAAAGTGTACAAGATTTTATTGAAGAGGGAGATATAATGCAGCATTGTGTTTTTACAAATGAATATTTTGCAAAACAAGATTCTCTTATCCTTTCGGCTCGAATGGATGCACGGCGGCTTGAAACTATTGAAGTGTCACTAAGAAATTACTCCGTAGTGCAGAGCCGGGGCAAGAGAAATGTTAATACTGAATTTCATGAGCGAATAGTAAAACTTGTAGAAAGTAATATGAATCTTATAAAAAAATATTCAAGAGCAAATTAATCGAGAACAGTATGAACGAGATAAAGACAGTTGATTGTGAAATTGGGATTGAGTATATAGATATTCATGAATCCAAAGTAGAAGTAAATGGCAAAACTCTAATATGGATTTCCACGGGTGATGTCGATAATTTTATACAAGACTTACAATTGATTTTGGATAAATACAGGACTTGATTTTAAACGATTTGAACTATGAATAAGGAAGCAAAAAAATATGCCTACGAAATAAGTCCGGTAGGATGTATTGGGTCTGATTGCGGAAATGCTTGCACTAATAAGTTCTGTAATAAAGATATAAATGACGCTTATTTGGCTGGAGGGGTGGGTATGAAAGAAAAAGCGATTGAAGCGTTTTGTGATGAAATGAACAAGGAAAGCGTTATGTGCAAATTATCAAAACAGTGTAATATGGATTGCCGGGACACGTGTCCGGCTTACGAAAGTTTTATGGATAAATTAAGTTATTAAACAATTTGAATTATGTATTACAAAATAGTAAATCAAGATAGTAAAGTCTATCAAGACATGAAATCATTCCTATTGAAGGAGGAGAAGATAGAAGTTAATAACCGAAAGATGTTAGACGAGAAAATTCCTTATAAATGGGATGTGTTTTGGGGGAATAGAGGGCAGCAAGATTTCGTAAGGACTTCAAGGTATAAAGGATTTAAATTTTTGAATCCAGAAGAAGTTGACCCCAAAGTGTGGAAAGAAGCTGAGAAAGGGATGTTCTTCCCTAATAGGCGTACGAAAGTTGGGCGTGAAATGGCATCATTCTTAGCTAATGGAATGGAGGCGACACGGTATGATGACCCGTTAGAAATACTAGGATGTAATTACTTCTTGCCTCGCTTTAAATTTCCTTTCATCGAACAATGTAATAACGTGATAGTGGCTTTTTTGGATGATAAACATATACCTGTTTCCGAGGACGTGATCGAAATTACATCGAAAGAATTTAACGAGATTCGAGAGAAATATTGGAAAGAAAATGATTCAATTCGGTAGCGTTTAGGGACGTTTGGAAGGCTGGAAACAATTTCGTTAGAGAGGGATACAATGCTTGCGGTTCGAGTCCGCACGTTCCACCCCCAATTCAAAATTAAGAGTATGAAAATATTATTTGCACGAAAGAAAAAGAGAAAAACCCGGAAAGATTCGGATTTTCAAAATGCTAAAACCCGTGGAGGATATCGTAAAGAAATCTTCGAGATTATCAAGATGAAGGACAAGACGATATGGAATATAATCGGGATCGTGTTTGTTCAGGAACGACGAATTTTTGTCACTTGGGAGCGTTCCGGATTAGCTTATGTTTGTCATGAACGAGCCAAAGAATTTGATCTTTTATTACAACCAATGGAGTAAACACATTAATCTACTGTCTATGATAAAGGTTATTAGAATTGATGAAATACATAAATGTTTTGAATGTGACGGGAAAGGTTATGTTGAAACGACAGATATAAATTTGCTGGAAAGAGTCAGGAAGAAATGCGAGCAATGTGACGGTAATGGATTAGTGAAATATTCTGGTGCGATCGAACTTCACCCTTATAAGAGTTATAATGAAAAGGAGGGGGCATGAGGGTAAAACATTCTGTACCGGTACATGGTTGCTTTATGATTATATTGCCCGCGAGGGGTGAATATCGGAATCGATGTTTGTTGGTAAACGGAGATAAAGGAGAGGTATACGAGTTGGAAGACATCGAATCGGGGCATGTAACAAAAGCAATATTGCTTGATATGTTTTGTTACCGTTTAGATGAATTGCCTGAATCATTGTGTTATTTGTCTTATGGTTTATCCCGGTCCGCTGTAATAAAGGCTTTAGGCTGTCGCTATCCGAATTTAAAAAAAGATGATGCCGAAGTCGAAGTATTAATTCTCCAAAAACAGTAATTTATGCACGTGCAGGATATATTAGATCGTATAAATGATGAGATTGTTGAGATTGTCAGCCATTATGTTGAGTTAAAGAAACATGGTTCTTTGTACAAAGGATTATGCCCATTTCATAATGAAAAAACGGCGTCTTTTACTGTTACTCCAGCGTTAGGAATATATAAATGCTTTGGTTGTGGTGTTTCCGGGGATGCGATTGATTTCATCAAGCAACATGAGGGAGTTGAATTTCTGGAGGCAGTGAAAATAGGAGCGGAGAAATTAAAAATTGATTTTTCTTGGAAAGAAGATAAAGATTTCGACCAAGAACAATACAAACATGAAGAAGCCTTACGGATAGCTTGCCGATATGCAAGTGAATTTTTTCACGAACAACTTCTTGCTTCTGAAAAGGCGATGAAATATCTTAAAGAAAGAAAGATTTCTCCTGATAATGATTTTAATATCGGTTATGCTCCTTCCGGGGGAAAATTACTTTCATGGGCAAAATCTAAAGGAATAAAGACAGAATATCTTCTTGAAGCAGGTTTACTTCGGGAAAACGAACATGGCGAGTTAAAAGATTATTTTTGGGATCGAATTGTATTTCCAATTTGTTCTCCAACTGGTAAAGTAATTGCTTTTACTGGGCGTATTCTTGAAAAGAAGAAAGATGCGCCAAAATACTTGAATTCTCCAGATACACCGATATTCACGAAAGGGAATAATTTATTTGCACTAAATCTAGCGAGGTCAAAAATACGGAATGAGAACCGTGTATATATAGTTGAAGGTAACTTCGATGTAATGCGTTTATATTCTCTCGGGATAACCAATATAGTTGCTCCATGCGGGACAGCTCTAACCGATCAGCAAATAGATTTATTAGCCAAATATTCTCATAACGTTACGCTGATCTACGATGGGGATGTTGCCGGACTGAAAGCAACGGATAAGAACGCACAAGCTTTGATAAAGAAAAAGTTTAACGTGAATGTGATGATCCTTCCTGATGGGAAAGATCCGGATACTTTTTTTGTTGATATTGGTACATTTGAAGATTTTCAAGAAAAGAAATCGGTGGATTATATTGTTTATTACGTGCAAAAGAATAGTAGCAAATGTAATAGTCCAGCGTTTAAAACTGAATTTATAAAGGATGTTACTTTTCTAATCTCCCGGTATGATGAACAATTACAAAATATATACATCGAAAGCGTATCGGACCATATCAAACCATTAAAAGCTTGGCGTGATGCTGTTTCTCGTTGGAATAAAGAACGTGGCCCACAGGAGTTAAAACGTAAGAATAAAATACCGGTAGAGGCTCTTGTCGAGTTAAATGAGAATGGTTTCTGCGTGGATAATAACAGTTATTATTTTGTTGATAAAAGAAATGAGGAAGGACGTCGGCAGGTTTCTAATTTTTTCCTACGTCCGTTGTTTCATATCGAGAGTTCAATTAATGCCAAACGAACCTACGAGGTTACGAACGAGTTCGGAATAACCAAGGTAATCGAAATTGCTCAGAAAGAGTTGAATCTTCTTTCCGGGTTCCGTTTAAAAATAGAAAGCTTGGGTAATTTTTGGTGGAACGGTTCGGATGCAGATTTAAACAAGTTGAAAATTTGGTTATACGGTCATACTGAATCATGCGTGGAAATAACGCAATTGGGTTGGCAGCCTGATAACTTCTTCGCGTGGGGGAATGGAATTTTTGCGGAAGAAGAATTTAAGCCCGTGGATGACATCGGTATCGTTAAGTATAAGAATAAAGCTTACTATCTACCCGCTCGATCTCGTATTTACGAGAGAGAAGCGAATCTTTTTACCTTCGAGAAGAATTTTAGCCACATGGAAGGAAATGTTACCATGTCCGAGTACATGAGAAAATTTACTGCGGTGCATGGAGATAATGGAAAGATAGCTTTTTGTTTTTATCTAGCTTGTTTGTTCCGGGATGTAATTGTACATCGTTTTCGAGTATTTCCTTTATTAAATATGTTCGGACCTAAAGGATCTGGAAAGTCTGGTTGTGCTGAATCTCTCATACAATTTTTTGGAAAACTGGCAGAATCTCCGAACCTATTTTCGATCACGAAGGCGGCCATGGGCGAACATATTGCTGCTGCTGCAAATGCGCTTTGCGTGTTGGATGAGTACCGGAATGATTTGGACGTGGAAAAAAGAGAGATATTAAAGAGTATCTGGGGAGGAACTGGACGTACCCGGATGAACATGGATAAAGATAAAAAGCGAGAAACGACATCCGTGGATCAGGGGGTGATTGTCACGGGGCAACAAATGGCGGATGCGGATCCGGCTTTGCTTTCTCGTTTTATATTTCTCTCTTTCACGGACGATACGCATACACAGGAAGAAAGAGATCGCTATTCAGAACTGAAAGCGATCGAAATGCGTGGAATAACACATTTAACGCATCGCATATTAAAGTTGCGGCCGATATTCGTGGAGAACTACTCCGTGGCATTAAAGCGGACTCAGGAAGAACTAGAGCGTCAATTGCATGGTTCCGTGGTTATAGATAGAATTTTTAATAACTGGCTAATGGTATTAGCTGCCTACACGACATTGGAAGATCATTTGGAATTACCGTGGGATTGGCAAGAATTAATAGGAATGGCTGCTTCTAAAATGGTAATCCAAAACCGGGAAGGGGAACGTAATGATGATCTTGGGCGATTTTGGAAGACTATTCAATATCTCGCGACATCTAATGTATTGTATGATGGTGGTGATTATAAATTTAAGTTTGAAAATAAAATCGTTAAGTCATACATGGAGGGTGGTAATTGGGAAAAGGAGGTAATTAATTTTGTCGAGCCGCTGACACTGTTTTACTTGAATCCGTCCAGAGCAATAAACTTGTATCGAACACAAGTATTGCGAGAGGGGGTTCAACCACTCCCGGAAAGTACGATTCTTAGTTACCTCCGGAATTCAAAAGCGTTTATTTGTGAAACGAAGAAGGAAACATTTAAAAAGATTGATCCTAAAACGGGATTACAAGAATCAAGGGACGGTAACAAACTACGGACAAGCACGTCCGCGCTAATATTTAACTACTCCAAGTTACCTTTATCCATCCAGACAGAATCCGAGGGAGAGAAAGAAGAAATTCAAACATCAGAGGCGGAAGAGAAGCAACAGGAGCTCCCGTTTTAATCGCTGCTTTAGCAGCGTGAACAATTTATCCCCGGGCAACGTCCGGGGATTCCTTTTTTATAAAGGGAAACACCGGAAAATCCCCCCTTCCACCCCCCTAAAGAAATAACCTTAAGCGATGCGAATGTGGCGAAATTATGCGAATATTATTACATACGTGACATTTTGCTTACTTCGCTTACTTCGGTTACTTCGCTTGATATATTTCATTAAAAATCAATATTTTACGTGATAAAATGGCATGAAATACCTTTACTACAACTTACTTCGCTTTACTACAACTTACTTCGCTTTCATATAATTTACTACAAATCTTCTTCCATGTAGTAAAAGATATTTATATCTAATGTGTTAGTATTTAGTAAATTGTAAAAATCGAAGTAAGCGAAGTAAGTGAAGTAAGCAAAATACATATCAATGTATAATAAAACTATATATTTTAAATAGTAATACTTTGCTATCCCGGAAGTATTTCATATATTTATCTCATAAAAATGACTGATAATGAGTAGTAATATGTACGTTAATATAAAAATGAAGAAATATCTCGCCAAATATTGCGAGGCGAAATTTGGTAATCCAGTACGTTTTCCCAAGCATTCACATCTTAACGTGCTAATTTACGAGTACCTGGTCCATAAAGACTATATGCCCGGTGAAAATGTTGAAGGAGATTATATAACGCTTGAATTGCCATATTTCACTAGAAAAAACGTGAATTATTATAACACTATATCGAAAGCCGGAATGAACTCGATCCGATCAGCGCTTAATAATTTATTGTTTGTGGAGTACTACCGGGAAACAATTCGTAAATATAAGCGGGGGGAAACAATTGATTCTGCTATTTGGCATTTTATCGAGAAGTACTCGTTACCGGAAGATTGTTTCGCTACTTTTCGTAAACGAATACAGAGAGAAATGAACCAATTAGGTATTCCCGGTGAAAAAATAATGACAAAAGAGATAGAAATCATGTCAGATTCAGGGGAAGTTTGTCCTCCTGATGTTTTTGAGCAATAAGAAATAGTTGTGTCATATTAAAATTAAAGTTGTCCATGAAACAATTAATGAATTATTTAGAGGTTATTCGAGTTATAGATGTGAACAAGTATTTTTATGATCTTCGAGGACGTGTTACAGGCTTGGAATTGATACCGGGAAGAAAGTTCGTTAGTATATACACGGATAAGGAATTTACTTTAACGACCAAAACACAGGAAAAGAACGGGAATATTCAATATAACCACGAGATAAAAGCGGTGGGAGAATTATCTGAACGGGACGTGAAACGCTTAAATAAAAGCAAGGTAATCATTGTTATTACTGATGATAAGAAAAATTATTATATAGGTAACGTGAATCTACCTGCAACCATAATTCTTATTCCTAAATTAGAAACGTGCGAGATAAATGTTAGTTGTAGTAGCTTATCTCCTATATTTTAGTCTTTTATTTACATCCTATCATCATGTAGTATTGTACAAAAATCAATCTGCATGAAGAATTTACAAGCATATCTAGCCAATTTTATCAACTCTAAATTATTTATAAACAAACAGGGGTTGGATTCGTTATTATTGTTTTTATCACGGGTTCAAGATTTGAATTTAGATGATGATTATTCGTATACAAATGAAACGAGTGATTTATGTAAAAAACTTTCGACTAAAGGTGTTCCACTCACGGTAAATTATTCTAATCAGGAATTAGTAGATAGTTCCGTCGCTTTACACCGGGTGGAAGGAACGATATTTGCGGATCAGGATCCGTGGGATTATTTTTTTTCCACGAGTGCTTTAATTCAAAATCTTGTAGCGGCAGATAATAACCCGAAAATCGGTTCTCATCTTTTATATATTTATTCTGGAGGTGGGGAAGCTTATATGCTTGATGAAGCGACTAACATTATTGCTAATCTAAAAAAGCCTGTTATCGCTGTAACTTACAAGTATAATTGTTCTGCGGCCTATCATATTTCATGTGCTGCGGATAGAATATATGCGACAAATCGTTTTGATACGATTGGTTGTATTGGTTCGATGATGTCCGGGTTGGATATTATCCCGTATTTTGAAAAACTTGGGATGAAGTATTACGAGATATATGCGGATCCTAGTTCCGAGAAAAATTCCCGAATTCGGGAATTGAAAAATGGAAACCCAGAGCCGGTTGTTAAGGAGGAATTAAATCTGCTTGCTGAAAATTTTGTTGATACTGTAAAAAACTTTCGGGGAATTACCGATGAACACGTGTTAGCTGGACAGGATTATTACGCTAATGTTTGTGAAGATTTGAAACTGATTGATGGTATCGTAACCTTGGATCAGGCCGTGGCGGAGGCGTACAATTTAGCAAAGGATTACACGGATAGAAGCAAAAAAATAGAATACGCGATTAATAACTTAATATGAGGAATATGTTTAAACAAAAATTGAATGCCACGTTGGAGGCTCTGAAACTTGCCAAGAAAGCGAAGAAAAACGAGCTTACCAAAAGTGATTGGAAAAAAATTGCGGCCAAGTACAAGGAGATGCATGGTTCGGATATGTATGATGCTATCTCCGAGGAACAACAGCGCGATAACGAGCAAGAGGAACAGCAACAAGCCGCGATGGCAATTCTTGCATCTGTGGATGAAAATGACGGGGAGGAAGGAAATGAAGATGAGTCGTTGAAAGGTAAAGCTTCTCGTGTTGTTGAACAAAATAAAGATTTGAAAAAGGAGAATGAAGCCTTGAAAAAGAAAATGACGACCACAATTCTTCCTGATAATTCTGAAAAGGTTGAAGTGGTCGTGAAATTGAATGGTCGTGGACACACCGAAACTCATGCTTTTGGAATCCCGGATGATATGTTTGCTACCACGTTACGGTGCAATCGTGTAACTGTTAATCCCGCCTTGGCAAAGGCAACGGAGCCAACTCAAGCTGATTATGCAGCTTTTCAGGCACAGGTTGGTAGCTATGGGCAGCGTGTTCGTACCCGGATGCAAGAATTGCATGATCAGGGATTGCTTGTTACTGTGGCTGCCGCGGGTGATATTGATTATTCCGGTTTAGCTAATGCAGGATTAGGGGAACAGTACGTGGTACGACGGACAGATGCCCTTATATCCCGTATTCTTAATTTGCCGAATCCGTATGCTATTTATCCTCTTCGTTATGGAGTTCAAGACCGGGAGTTAATAACGAATGCTTTCTTTGGAGAGTTCTCTCAACCGTATCAAGAAGGAGAAGTGTTCAAGGGAGAATTTGAATTAAAACCGGAAATTGGGTACGTTGATGATGCCATGATGAAAACTATTTTCAAATCAATGAAATGGTTAGAACGTCAATATATTGGCTATCTGAATACGAATGGTTCTGATCCGGTGAAATGGAACATGATCGAGTGGGCGTTGCTTGAAATTGCGAAAGTATTGAACAACGAGCAATATAAAAGACGTTTGTTAGGAATCTATATGCACCCGATCAAAGGAACCCCGGCGCATTACATGTATTCATCCACGGGAGTAGTTTACACTCTTGTGCGTTACGTGCATGAAAACTGTTTGTTGCCGATTGATGATGAAGAATGTGCGGATTACGAGGATACCGGGACAATCATGGTTGATGCCGTGAATGCTTTTGTAGAAAAGGTTCGTCCTAATGTAGAGGATATCGAGGCGTTAGAATTGCACTTGAATAAAAATCATAAGCAATGGTTCAAGAATTCCGTTCGTCGCAAATATGGTAAGGATTACGATTTTGGTGGTCCGGATGACATGAAAGTCCCGGATACGGGCATCCCGATCCGTTGGGTTCCGAACTTGGGACAGACAAAACTAATGTTACTTCAACTCCCGGGAAATATCCAATGCTTAGAAAATCTACCGGGTGAGATGTTCAATATAAATTTTGAACAAGCAATGGAAAATGTAAAAACGTGGAGTGTTTGGAAAGAGGGTGTATCTGCCGCTTGGGTTGGTAAGCATTTTGATTCAGTGGATGAATTGAAGTCCAATAATTTCGAGTTACAACAGGTATTTATCAATAAGCCGGCTTCTACACTTGCGGCTGATGCCGCCTCTATTAATGGTGCGTTGAATTTTTGGTTCGTTACCGGGGAGAATACAGCAGATAAAGCGTTCACGGATATTCTCAATGCAAAAGAGGGTATTGCTTACATTGTGGAATGTGGTTCGGAAACGAAGCCCCAGACTATTGCCAAGGCAGGAAAGTTTGACACGATAACGGCAGCCTATACCCCTACGAAAGTAGGAGATTATATTATGGTTGCTAAACGTGGTGAGAAGTTCTACGAGTTGGAACGTTGTGTTGGTGGCGTTAGAAAGATTAATGCCGCTCTTCAACCTAATGTACCAGGAGCGAGATAAAACAAAATACGGGGAGAACTTCCCCGTGTTCTTTAAAAAAATGTAATAAATAACTAATTATGAATGCAAAACAGTTACTATACTCGATGAGAAAGTGCAGGAATGCACGTTTGAAACTTTTAGCACGTTTGTTTTTTTGCGTGTTTGCCGTATTATGTGTTGTTGCGATCGGTGTTGCAATGGAAACAGGAGATAACACGAGTGGGGTGCTTTGCTCTGCGGTGATTGGTATGGCGGCAATCGGTAATTTTGAAGAAGTATCAGAAAAAGAAAAAGCCCCGAATCAAGTTTCTGACCGGGTGTATCTTGTCGAGGTAAAACAGTTGAACTTGTTGAATCCTTGGACTTATAATGAAGCCACTTTTTCGGTTAGTGCTTTGAATTTGAACATGGGGGAGTATATGCATTATGCGGAAGTTATTTCCGATTCTTTCGATGATACCTCTACCGGGGAAAAGGGAGATATCACTGTCGAGATGACGAACACGATAACGTTTCTTTTGGGAGGGGAATCGGTACAATTAAGGAAATTCTTGCAAGAGAAAACCGGTTGCCGTTTCTTGATTATTTACGAGTATGCTCTTACAGGCGAGAAGCGTATCATGGGGCATCCCAAAAAGGCGATGATATTCAAAAAATTTGAACGAAAAAATGGTAAGGAAGGCGTTTACGCTTCTATAACTTTCGAGAGTAAATCATTTGATCAGCCTAAAAATTATAGTGGGGCGATCGTGTTGGAAGCCCCAGCTACATTAACAGCCGATTCCACAGATTTGGTAATTAAAGGTAATGACCGTTACAGTACCGGGGTGAATACGGCTGAAACGACCTTAGCTACTGTATCCGGGCTAGCGGAAGCGGATTGGGGACGAATTATAGAAATTAATGGTACAGGTGGGGCTCACCCGACCAAAATTGCAGACAACGCCGTGTTCGTGTTAGTGAATGGACAGGCTTGGACTGGTAATGTGGGTTCTAAACTTGTTTTACGAGTTGTTGATTCCGCGACACTTGTTGAAATAGATCGTATACAAACTGCTTAACTTTTCTCTTTTTAGTCCCCGAAACCGGGGACTTTTTTTATGTCTTTTCTTTTATTCTAGGAGGTTTAGAAATTAGCCTAAAAATAAGAACTATGAACTTTAAAGAGAAAAAACAAGCTTTTAATAGTTTATTGGATACGTGCTACCTTGAACGTGATAGGATGATGTTAAAGCACTACAAGGCTGATTCTCCTGCAATATACATTGCCGGTAGCGGCGAGAAGCAACAAAAAGAAATCCTTTGGGAATTGCTGGATCTCGTATCCCGGGATGAAATAATACGTTTCCGGGAGACAACCGAACTCTCCCAGGCTGTTATCAAGGAAACCACTGATAAAACGCCACTTCCTGCTAAAAAAAAAGCTTCGGAAAAGAGATTGAATACCCGCAAATTGATTGGAAACAACTCGAAAATGAAAATATTCAAAAAGCCATTATCCTTTACAATGACAGGATTAACTGTTTTAAGGAAATGCGAGAATTGGATGCAGAACTTGACAATAAGCCAACTGTTGAAGCGGTAAAACGAATTGTGGAATTGAGAATTAGGAATATTCTTGTTTTTCGGGAATTAGCAGAATATAACAATAAAGGAGTATTCCTATTCAAGCATCCTTTAATCCGGCAATACACGGCTCGAATGGAATTAATAAATCTTCTACGGAAAAAACCGGATGCGTTCCTAGAAGAATATGGCAATTGCAAAAATAACGTGGCGAGGTATAGCAGCTATTTGAACCGAAAAAATAAATCGCAATCACAGGAAGAAAAGTGGAAAGAGAATCTTAAAAGACACGAAGAGAGACTTGAATTAATCACCAGTATATTATATGAGTACAATAACAGTTTACAATCTAAGCAAAATGCCGACAGCTCCTGTTGAAACATTCAACGAGTTACAGGAAGATTTGAAGTTATATGATGAGAGTAAAAACAAAAAATTACAGCAGCTAATTTTAACCAGAGGATTTAAGTATGCTTTTAAGGCGTGGCGGGATGAATGTGGAAAACTTTGGATCATAGATGCTCATCAGCGTAAGCGTGCTTTACTTGAATTACGCAAACAGGGATTCGAAATTCCGGAAATTCCTTACGAGGAAATATATGCAGAGAACAAACAAGATGCAGTAAAGGAGATTGCGGCTTATAACTCGCAATTTGCAACACTAAATCCGGATACAATCCTTTTCGAGAAGTATAATATCTCGGATGATGATTTGCAGATTTTTAATCTTGAATTGAACGTTACACCATTACATGATGATCCGGAGGATTTGGATTGGGATAATATAGGTAAACTCCCGGAACATCCCGAAACACCAGATGGTGGATATAAGGTAAAATACGAGATAATTTTTGACAATGAAGATCAGCAAAAGCGTTGGTATGATTTCTTGGGTGAGTTAAAAGGCATTTACCCGGAGTGTGAAACTATCGCGGAACGAATTATGAAATATATTGGCAATGAGTGAGAGAGCGATGCAACAAAGGGTTGAACTCGATATGAACGTATACGAGGCCGCAAAAATGCGTGTAAGAGAAATTATACAAACTTTCGATCACGTGTTGGTTTCTTTTTCCGGAGGGAAAGATAGTCTTGTCGCTTTAAATATCGTTCAAGAAGTTTACGGAGAACTTGGACTGACAGAAAAATTGAAAGTTATATTTCGGGATGAAGAACTGATACCGGATGACGTGATAAAGTTTGTACAGGATATTTACCATTCTGGGAAGTATGATTTCCGTTATTTCTGTATACCGTTACGAAGTGAAAAATATGTGCTTGGAAATAAGGTCGAATATATCCAATGGGATCCTAACCGGAAACATATTCGCCCTATCCCTGGTTTTGCCATAACGGATTGGAAGCATGTTTATGACCAATATAACTCCGGACCAATCACAACAGGATACATGAAAGGGCGTAAGTGCATTATAACAGGTATCCGTGCAGATGAAAGTCTAATGCGTTACAAGGGAATCATTGCCAAAAAGAATAAATCATATATAGCATCGTCTAATGAACCGGATATATTTCTTGGTCGTGTCATTTATGATTTTTCAGAACGAGATATATTTAAATATTTGTATGAAAATAAAATACAGTATTGTGAGATTTACGATAAACAGATGTTTAATGGTGAGGCGATGCGAGTGTCAACACCACTTCATGCCGAAGCCGCTAAGAAATTGTACAAGTTAAAAACAATCTATCCGGTATTTTACGATCAACTCGTTGATATATTTCCTGATATAGAACTTCAAGCCCGGTATTTTCGAGATATTGACAGGTATGCTATTATTGAAAAGTACGAACATTCTTTTAAAGGTATTATTGATTATATAAATGATTGTGTTGACCCGTCGATGCAAGAGATCGCCATGTTTCGTGTCGCTCAAACAAGAAAAAGGCGTTTAAATAACATTAGGAATGGTAAAGGTAAATACGGGGGATATCCTATTTTGTACGTGTTCAAGTCGATTGTCAATGGAGCGTATAAACGGAATATTTTGCCTGTAAAAGGAGAAGATATAACCGAGAGAGAACGATTGTATGAGTTGAAAAAATAAATGGTCAACTATTTGATAATGTGTATTTTAATTATTAATTTTAATGAACCAAAGCAAAAATGAATGAATAATTTAAAGCACAAATTATGGCAAAAGCGAATGAAGTGCCGGAAGAGCTCGGGGAGTTTAACCGGATTTTTGAGCGGCTCGTGTATATGCACGATGCATCGCAAGTATTTATTGATTTTCTGGATTTGTTTATCAAGCAATTTACCTTCGATGATTGTACAGAATTGAATGAATTAATACAGAAACGGTACACGCAAGAAGAGAGATTCCATTTCGGGGATTTAATTAAAGAGGCAATACTTGTGATGGATAAACAACTTAAAGGAGAGGACGATTGGTATGATGTTTTTGGAGCATATTACGAGGTCCTTGCCAGTTCCTATAAAAGGTCTGGGTTCGGGCAATTCTTTACACCAGCTTCCGTGGTGAATTTGATGGTACAAATACAAGGTGTATCAGGGAAACTAAAAGGGAAAGGAGTATTAGTCGGAGATCCTGCTTGTGGTTCCGGGAGAACATTGATAGCATTTCAGGCCTATAACCCGGGTAATTTTCTCGTGGGACAGGATATTGACCTTGTATGTTGTAAAATGACAATAATGAACATGATTTTACACGGGTGTAAAGGAGAGGTCGTTTGGGGGAATTCTTTGAATCCGGAGGACATCAGGCGAGCGTGGAGGATTGTTCCATTTATAACAGGAATACCACAAGTGTATGAAATTGAAAAATCCGAGAGTTTTACGTGGCAAGTGTGGGACGAAAAACGGCAAGAAGTAGCACGGGGTAAAAAAGAATTGATAATAAAGGATGCTAGTAATCCCAAACAACCCATACAATTAGAATTGAATTTTCTATGAAAGATTATAACGGATTTACAGGATCGGAACGGATGATCGTTCAACAAATAATGAACGAATTGCAGAAAAGAGGTATAATAAACTGGGTGGATCAGGAATGTGACATTTGCGGTAGCCGGGGAAGCGTTATGCATTCCCATTGTGAAGATTATAGCAACCCGTTCACGTTTTATGCGCTCTGTATAGAGTGTCACATGAAATTACACATGAGATTCAGATTTCCGGGGTACTGGATAAAGCATTTAATTGATGTGAAAGCTGGTTATGTATGCCCGGCTTATAAATCAAACCGGGAATACTATGCGACACCAAAAGGACGTTTTAAATACCCCGAGTACGAAAGAATTGATCCCACTACAATCGGGAACGAGTGGTTTCATAAATTGAAGATGTTCCCGGTTAATAAAAACAAATATAAAGGCTATGATGAAAGCAAAAATTAATGAACAACCTATTTCTAACGTGGAATGGGTGGATGTGCGAACGTTGAACGCGAACGATTATAACCCGAATGTGGTTCTTAATCAAGAATTGAACTTGTTGGCTTTTTCCCTGCTGAAAACGGGCTGGATTCAGCCTATTCTAATCACGAATGAGAACGTGATAATTGACGGTTTCCACCGTTCACATTTAGCCCGGAAACACAAAGATGTGATCGAGAGGTTCAATTACATGGTTCCCGTGGTACGCATGGCTCTAAACGAGCCGGAAAGGATGCTTTTAACGGTTAGAATTAACCGGGCAAAAGGTTCACACGTGGCGATAAGGATGCATGATCTTGTGGCGAAATTGTTTGATCATTTCGGGTACTCGAAAGAACGAATCGCGCAAGAAATTGGGGCGACCATACCCGAAATAGATTTGCTTCTTCAAGAGAACGTGTTCACAAATCTAAATATTAAAAATCATAAGTATTCTAAGGCTTGGGAACCTAAAAAATAGGTCAAATATTTGTATATTAGTTACTTATTTATTATTTTTATGGATGAAAACACAAGATAATGAAACAATTGAATCGAAATACTATAAAAATCAGGAACCCGGACCATTGGCCCGGGTTCCTTTTTCCAAAGCAAGCTAAACAAATGAATGTTCAACTTTAAAGCAAAACAAAACTATGAAAAAATTACTAAAAACCGAAACACTGAATGAATTTGCAGAAAGAAATATATCGAAATGGTGTTGTACTGGAGTGAAGTTTAACCAAGGTAACGTGAATATTCTCCAGTATGCTTATTACACGAAAATTCGGGTAGAAAAAGAACATCACGTGAAACATTCTAGGACTATAACAGAATGGTTTTCAAGTTTTATGCAAAAGAAACTATTCTATCAACCGTTTAGATTGAACCCGTTCCAAACCAAGATGTTTTAAATGAAATGAAACAGCGTAGCTTCGAGTATTTGCAAAGCTTGACACAGAATAATCGGACTGTTCTGCAAAATGTGGAGAACGGGATAAAAGCATGGTTTACACGACAACAAAGAATGATAGAGAGAGCGGAGCAGAACGGGATAAATGTTCGTGGGCTTATCCGGGAGTATTGTAATGCCATAGAAGTATATGATAATGATTATTCGATACAAGGAATAATATACAAAGAAATAACTTATATCCAGGAGGAAGGGTTTTGCCGGTTTGGGGATCGGAATTGGATAACTAAGGAGATAAGACGTAATTATCTCCGATCGGATGGAAGACATATAGATGATCTGGCGGAAGAACTAAGCAATACTTATAATAGGGAGATAACTCCCTCGGATATCGCTGAGTTTATAAAGGATTATCCGGACAAGAAACATGAATTACTTGTTAAGATAGAAGAGATTCAGGAAGTGTTCAAGGAATTGATCGGGTTCCGAATTGATAGGAGGTTCATGCAGAATTATAATGAAGTTGATGCTCCCGTAGAATTGAATTGTCCTTTCTAAAGCGTGTAAAGAGGGATAAACTTGTAATATGGAATTGACAAATGACATATTACAAAAGATAAAGACTTGCGGGGCTCTTGGTTATCCTGCCCGGCGTGTTGCGGTGCTTGTTAATCTTGCATCCGTGGATCAAGATGATTTTTTTCGAGATTTTTATGATGTTAATTCCATGATATATAAAGTTTACCACCAAGGTGTTGCAATTGGAGAGTATAACCAAGATGCGGCATTGATGAAGCAAGCGGAGAACGGTGATTTATACGCTATACAGGAATTGAAAATTAGACAATTTAATCGTGACTTGGAGTCCGATAGAATAGAACGTTTTGGAATATGAGTAGTTATCTTGCCACATTGGAGAAAATACCACCAGAGATTATTGAAGATTTTCGACGTTCGGATAAATCTTCCGTTATCTCTCCCGAGATACAACAGTACATTCGGGAACTAACAACAGCTTTGGAAATATCTCGCTTTACATTCTCGGTCACTAATGCTGCGAGGAAAATAGTGTTACGCCATCCGGAGTTAAGTATTGCGACCGCTAAAACCCGATTTTATGATGCGTTGAATTTTTTTCACGTGGATTGTAATGTAACCGAGGAAGCATGGAACGCCAAGTATGCCGATTGGTATGATGATTTTGCGGAGCACTGTTTACTGGCAAAAAAGTATGATACGGCTTTGCGAGCTAAAACATTGGCACATGAAACTCGTTCTCGTGTAAACACGGGCTTTAAACCGTCAGACTTTAAGGCTCCGGTTCTGATAGTTTCCAGTAGTTTAAAACCGGAAGATTTTGGTTATGAATCAAAAAATCTTCATCAGATCGCGACCAAGTTTAAAGAGGGGCAATACGAGTTGTTTATAGAAAAACTGGAAGTTTCAAGCGAGGATAAGAAACGGCTAAAAAAGGATGCCGGAATAGAGGATGTCGATTTTCAAGAAGTAGAAGAATGAGTTATATAAATCTTGATGAACTAGAAGTGAATACAGCCCGTGAAAAAGAAATAACGGAGGTGTATTTTAACACGATGCAGACTCTCGCGTTACTTGTTGATAGTAACAAGTTATTTGCCGAGGTCGCACGGGCAGGAGGTAAGACCGAAGGTATTCTTAGACCTAGAATAATCAATGTTGCTTATTCCATGCCGGGTGAAATATCTTTCTTGTGTCACTCTACTTACGTGGCACTTTTAACAATCGTAATTCCAAATATTAGAGCTTCGTTTAATACCCCGATGAATGACGGTTCTGGACGTTTATACATGGAAGAAGGCAAAGACTATGTTGTCGGAGAGAAGAAATTGCCTAAACATTTCCTGAAACCTCGTTATCCTATTACCAACCCAAAACATTCTATTGTTTACGTGAATGGACATGTTAATCAGCTTGTCGCCACGGATTTGCCGGATAGCATTGCGGGGGCAAATGGGGTTCATGCTTTTATTGAGGAAATGAAGCATAATAGGGGAGATAAATTACGTAGTCGTGTTCTTCCGGCTTTACGTACTAATAATCGACAGGCGTGGCAATCTCCTTACTATCGTGGAATAACGGGTATTTCCGATACAGCACGTCTTGATTTAGGGGAAGATGATTGGTTCACGGAGTACGAGAAATTGGTTAATAAGGAATTGATCGGAGAGATTATAACTGTCGCATTACACGTGAATAAGGCCTTGTATAACATTCATAACGGGAAAGAGATAGAAAAGAACCAGCGTACATACGATCGTTGGATAAAGATTCTGTATTCCATGCGTAGAAATGCGACCTTTTTCATTCGTGCAAGTAGTTTCGTGAACAAAGATATACTTGGGTTCGATTTTTTTCAAACAATGCTTGAAACGCTTTCTTTTGACGAGTTTAAGAGTTCGATACTTTGTATTCGTCCCAAACGTGTCGAGAAGATGTTTTTTTGCCGTTTTGATGAGAAAAAACATTGTTTTGATGATTCATACAGGTATAATATTATCCTCTCTCTCGATCTGGGAAACACGATAAAAATAACATCTAAATACTTAAAACATTATAATGCGAATGCACCCTTGTTGCTTGGCTATGATCCGGGACAATTTTCATCAATCGTGGTAGCACAAGAAAGTTCATTGTTCGGTCGTAAAGAGTTGAAAGTGCTGAAAGAGCATTTTATCTATTACCCGAAAAGTCATGCGGATTTAGCGGAACAATTCAATGTTTTTTGGGGAGAAGCGAGAAAAAGTAGGACGATTATGTTGTATTACGATCGAGCCGGAAATCAAACATTGAACACTAAGAAACAATTGAAAATGGATGCAGAGCGATTGAGAAAAGAATTAGAACGTTATGGGTGGCAAGTGATCCTGATGAACAAAAATCAACGCACGATATTTCACTACGAGCATTATGCGCTTTGTGAACGTTTATTTGGGGAGGAAGAAAATAATACTCCACGAGTACGAATAGATGAAAACGAGTGCCCGAATTTAAAATCTGCAATATATCTTTCCCCGGTAACTCAACGAAATGGTTATATTGAGCTAGATAAAACGAGCGAAACAAAGGTTCCTTTACAAAATCAAGCCGGACTAACAACACAAATCCCCTCTGCGTTGCTTTATTTGCTTTTTGGATTGTATGAAAAATGGTTGCCGGATGGTGTGAATAATATTTCTTATCTGCCGGGTAGTGATTAGCTTTATATTTTTCTGCCGTGTTTTAGCCCCTGTTTGGGGCTTTTTTATGAAATATTTCTATCTAAGATGTTAATAAAAAAGCTTTTAGATAGAGTTTTTATGGTGATCCGTTTGATTATAAAGCTAGTTATTTGCGGAAACTCGCTTTTTTTTGTGTGTTCGCTTTCTGATCGCCGACGCCGCGCTAAGTTTTCGGATTGCATTCTTTTTGTGCAAAATTTCGGGAAATATGACAAAGCTTGAAGGTCAGAGGATTGAATACGATTGTCGTTTTTTACTCGTGTAGATGGGATGAAGTGGGAATATCAAAGAAAAAAATCAATACAGATGCATAGCAAAAGTCCTTTCTTCTAATCCAGTGGTTCGTGATATTTGTTACATGGGAACAGAAATAACATATAAAGAGGCATTTGAACGAATGAAGTTGTTAACGAACACGGATCGTACCTTCACTTTGGCTTTCTTCAAATACAATAGAGTGACTGGAGAAGCTTCCGCGAAACTTTCTATTCGTCATGGTTGTCGCTTGCGGGCACAATTACCGGGAGATAAATTCAAAGAGGATAGCGAGAACTATTTCTTGTTTACAGATGAAACAGGAGAACCCCGAACGTGCTTCCGGATGTTGCTCCGGTTCGTGGCTTTCCCGCCAGATGAAGATAATTTGCTAAAAATAAAACATTTCAATAGTTATGAAGATTAATAGTTATGGGGATTTCGGGTTCGTTGAGAATACCGGGAATGTATTTACTTATGAAATTGAAGGCGGGTTGTCTGGGCGTGCGATCTCTCGGAGAGAAATTGGTAACGCGATAAAGCTTTCCATGCCGACGATATATAGCGTTAAGGAATATAAAGTTTTGGCTTACGGGGAGAATAATGCGGAACCTGATACAGTTAAGGAGATGATATCCGGAAATCGTTTACTTCCTAAGTTGTTGGAAAAATTAATACAATTCTTGTACGGACAGGGACCGGTGTTATATTATAACGAAATTGACGAAGAGGGGAAAGTAACTAAAAAATATGTGGCAGATGATGAGATCACTGATTGGCTTGAAAGTTGGGAATTGAGAGGATTGGATGATTACAAAACGTATCTTGTTAACGTGATCCGTTCGTATTACTACATGGAGTGTTATTATACCAAGTGGCGTTTTAGTGTTAGTAGTTTGTTAGATACGCCTCGTATGCCCGTATCCGGACTAGAGTTTATAGAAACTACACGTGCCCGCTTGGCTACCAAGAAAAATATATTTCCTTTGGGAGATGATCTTGTGGATCGGGATTTTACTCATGTTGTCGTGGGCAATTGGAGGGATATTGCTTTGCGTAGGGTAAAAGTGTATAAACGTTTTGACCGTTCCGCGCCATTGCAGAGCTATGTGGCAGTGTCGTACAACAAGAACCGGAGCTTTGGAGAAGAGATTTATGGGTATAACACGTTCTTTAAAGGAATAAAGTCGTGGATTGTTGGAAGTAACCTTACCCCAGATTACATTAATTCTTATCTTGAAAACTCTCTATCCGCGAAAATACACGTTATTATTCCTTCCGAGTGGATCGAGATGGTAAAACAAAAAATTTCAGAAACATGTAATGAGAACCGGGAACGGGAAGCGGCCGGAAGAGAGCTGTTAAAGTGCGAGGGGATTGATGTGGGCTGTGAATTTTCAATGAGATTTATTGATATTTATGTGAAAAATGAATTACGACGATTAAGTAACTATCTTTCCGGTGCGGGGAAAAACCAAGGGAAAGCGTACGTGTCGTATTCATTTAAGAGTGATCGAGACGAGGCACGTTGGCGCTTCGAGGAAATCCCGGTAAAATATAAAGAATTTATAGAGAGTTTGACGAATTACGATAAGCGGGCGGATGAAATCCTCGTGGCAGCTTTGGGTATAGATTCTTCGATAAGTAATATTTCAAAAGGAGGGGTTATATCTAAGTCCGGGGCAGATGCTTACTACAATTATCTTATACATGTTAGTAATCAAGCGATAGCGGAAGAGACGATTTGTAAGGATATAAATTTTGCTATCAAGTTGAATTTCCCGGAGAAATACAAACAGGGGATTCGCTTGGGCTTCCGGTTGTATATGCCGCCCCGGCAGGAAGAAACATCACCACAAGATCGGCTAAAAAATCAAAATGAATAGTTATGGATTTATTTAATGACATTTCGGAAATAAAAGAATTTGCCCCGGAGCTGGATGTATCGACACCCATGCAGAATCTTGAACGAGGTTTTACCATAGCCCGGTCGAAAGTGATAGAGGTTATTGGTACTGACGTGTATAATAAGATAACGACAGAACCGGGCGATATGCAACGTTGTTTGAAATCCTCTCTTGTTAATTTCATGATGAACGAAAATATTGTTTTTTCCGAAGCCGGCAAGGAAAAGGATAAAAAGATGTTCAAATACGAGTATGAGCAAGTTCGGGGAAAATACATTGATTACGGGTACTCGTACCTGGATGAATTGATCGCCCTACTCGAAAATAGCGATATGGAAGAATGGGAAAATTCGGAACAAAAAAAGAGCCTTGAAAAATTGCTAATCACGGCAGCCGAAATGAGAGAATTGAGCGGGTTGGATAGTATGTACTTTTTCTTCCGGATCCGGAACATAATTCGTGATGTGGCAGATGATGAAATTTTTCCTCGTTACCAGATGGTGCGAATAAATGATTTTGATGAACGTACACGAAGAATATTGAAACGGGCTTTGGTAAATTTGACCTTGGCACGTGTGATTAAAACATTTGATTTTCTTGAATTGCCTCGACCGTTACGCTCGACACTTCAGTCTGAATTTTCCGGTTCCACCTCGATGAAAGATGATTTGTTATGCGTTTCGGAGTCATATCATGATACCGGGATTGATTTGTTGGCTCGTTTAGAAATCAAGAGAACCGGAAGTAACACGATAACGGATAATGAACCTCTTTCGGAAAATGATAAATTTTATTTTGCTAATTAATTATGTATGAATTCTTTTTAGGTAATAATCTGCATGAAATAAAAAATCGTTGGGAGGAACTAGCTCCTGATGAATTTGTTTATTTGTTCAATCTTCTTGAAAGTTTCAACCGGGGAGAACTGACGGTTGGAGATGTACGGGTGAAAATGGTGTTGAAACTTACGGGAATTTCGAGAATTAAAATTAAGACTGTCGGGGAAGAGAATTTGTTATCGGAGAATATTTACAGGCTTCAACAGCATCTTGATTTTATTTTCCGGATTGTTTACGAGGATAAGAGGTTTGCCGCTTTCCCGGAACGTTTGAAAAATGAATTATCACGTCGGGAACCGGATGATGTCGGTTGTCCGGAAGAACGTTTGGCAACTCGTTTTACAAGGTATTACGAGGTGGATAGTGTTTTCTGTAAGAATCTGATTCCATGTATAGATGGTATTCAAGGATATAAAATAGAAAATCAGAGCGGTATATTGGTTACCGATTTTACGGCAGCCCGTTTTTGTGATGCAGTTACTCTTTCGGATCGCTTTATACAGACGAATGATATAAAGTTGCTTGATACCTTGGTTTCGATACTATATTGCGAGTGTAGGTATGATCCCATTCTGGCTCTTGAACGAGCATCTCGGTTTGCGGAGCTTCCAGAGAATTTTAAGGCTGCGATCTTCTTTAATTTGCAGTGTGTATTAGCATTCTTGTATAATAAGACGAAATATAAAATACTGTTTGGACGAAGCGAGAAAAAGGGGAAAATGAAACTGTACAATTCTGGGCTTGCCGGCTCCCTAATTGCAATGGGGAAAAAATTCGGGGGTGTTGAAGTGGTCGGGAATGGTGGGTTAATTGATTTTTTGGAAATGATGTTGGATAATCTGATCGAGTACGTGCAAGAATTGGATGCGATGGGGAAAAGCGTTATTGAGATTGCAGAAAAAACAAAACTAGATGTAATAACAATCAGAGATATATTATGAACTTGTTGTATGATGTTTTAAGGTATTTTTCTAAGTTTCCAGACCGGGAAGCCGTGATGCGTATGTTTAACAAGAGAAAATCTAATTACCCGGCTTACGAAGAGTTATTGCGAGATATTCAGAATGCAGTAGAGGGGCAACACTCTTTATTTCCGGAAATCACGGATTTTATTTTTGACGTGACAGAGGAAACCGTGATAAAAAAAATTGATTCAATAGGTGGAATCTTTTTGTTTGTCGATTACGGTGATATCCGAACGGAAGAATTACTTCCTGTTAAGGTCCGGCAAAACGTGTTCACGCTTGCATTGACTATCGCTAAAAGAGTAAATGAACGTGACTATGATAATATCGAGAGGTTGATTATTGCTGATGAAATGTATGTTCTTTTACAAAGAATTGTAGACGTGATGCGAAAAGACTCTGATTCTTTTATAAAGCGAATATCTTTCCCTAACGCTTTAACTCCGGCTATAGCTCGATCTATTTTTCAGTCTGTTGGGTGGACAATGAAATTTGATGTGAAAGTGATTTGAACTTTATAGATGATACATTGCATAATGTATTGAAAATATTCTCTACATTTGTATCAATAAAGGATATTTGATATGAGAGAGAAGATTGAGATAACAAATTTTGCAGGTATCAAGCATTGGAAAGTAGAATTGAAAGCAATAAATATTTGGATTGGTCCGCAAGCATCAGGGAAAAGTATTACGGCAAAGCTATTTTATTTCTTTAAATCTGTTTTTGATACAATAAGTTCTAGCTATCCAAAGATATCGTATGAATCTGTTTTGACAGAAAAATTTTGTACTTATTTCCCTGTAAGTACTTGGGGAAAAGAAGGTTTTTATATAAAATATACTTTAGATGCTTTTATTTTAGAAATTAGGAGAAGTAAGGGATCGGAACATTTATCAATAACATTTTCAGAAGAATATATAACTGTTTTTAAATTGTATGAGGAGCTTGTGCAAAATATTCTTCAAAAAGCATCACATTGGATGCGTTGGGATCTTAATACAGCTTTACTTCTTGAACTAAAAGAAAGATATGGTAATTTGATAGGGGCTAGTCAACTATTTATTCCAGCAGGCAGGTCATTTTTTTCAAATATACAGAGTAATATTTTCACATTTTTGAAAACAGATCAAGGATTCGATCCTTTTTTGTTAGATTTTGGTTCTTTGTATGAAACTATAAAAAAGATGACTTCTTTAGGCAATAATACATGGAAGAAAGATAAGTATAATAAGAAACTTGATAAGTTGCTTGGTGATGTATTACATGGAAAACATGTTATGAAGGATGGGGAAGAGTATCTTGTACATGATAAAGGAAAAAGAAATGTGCATGTTAATTTTGCGTCTTCTGGTCAACAAGAGGCATTGCCTTTAGCTTTATTTTTGAGATTAGCCTTAGATCGAAGGTTGCATGCAACTGAAACGGTTACGTATATAGAAGAACCAGAAGCTCATTTGTTCCCACAATCTCAAAAGAGTGTGGTAGAGGCGTTGGCTATAATTGCAAATGCTTCATCTACCCCATATCAATTTATAATAACAACTCATAGTCCATATATTTTGGCTGCATTCAATAATTTAATTGAAGCAGGTAATGTTTTACATGAAAATCCAGATAAACGCAATAAATTATTTGCAATTATTGACGAGGATATAGTATTGAAATATGATGATGTTAATGCTTATTCATTGAAGGATGGACATTGTGAAAAGATTATGGACGATGAAATGAGATTAATTTCTCCAACAATATTAGATGAAGTTTCTAATGATATTTCAGTTCAATTTGGTGAATTATTAGATTTATGATATGATTATTCCTGATAAATGTAGTTCAACTAAAAGCGATAAAATTATTGCATTAAAAGAGCGTAGGAGTAGTTTCCATTTTCTTAATCCAGAGAGGAAAAAGGTTAAATGTGTTAAAGTTGATGGTTGTGCTATTATAGAGGGGGACAAATGTGATTATTTATTGATAGATAGCAATAACGTGGAGCATTTTGTTGAATTGAAAGGTCGCGATCTTAAACATGCTTTAGCGCAATTGGAAGCATCAATTCGGCAGTTAGGAAAGAATACTCCTCGATATGCTTTTATCGTGTCGACTAGATGTCCATTGACGGGGACAGATATTCAAAATGCTAAGAAAAATTTTAAGAATAATTTCGAAACCACGTTGATAATGAAGAATTTGTTTTGTGAACATTCTCATAGTTGATCAAGTTAATACATAGATATTGAATATAGATACCTTCGGATCATTCCGAGGGTATTTTTTTTTGATTAATAATCATTCTTTTTACTACATTGCGTGTGTTTTGTCAATATAAACGGCGTTTTTAAGTACTAATTTAAATACCTAATTATGAGAATTGTATGTGTTTTTGTTTTACTTTTCGCTTTTGTCGGTTGTACAAAGAAGGCGAAAGTTGAATATTCTGATTGGAAGTATTATAACTTGCAAGGTAAAGTAAAATCAATGAAAAGAGTTGATTATGAGGCTAAGGAAAAGTTTGGAGAGATCGTGCCAGAAGACAAAAAGGAAGAGGAAATTTTAAATTTCGGAGAAGATGGAATGTTGGAATTACCTTCTGGGAAAACACGAAAAATTGATCGTGATGAATGTGGTAATGTTGTGAAAATTATCATTTATGCTGGTGATTCGGTAGAATTTGAACATTTTGCCCAGTATAATGCCAATGGTTTAATACTTTGTGAAAGAGAAAAGTATGGATCTATGGATATAGAATTAAAATATAGTTATGATGGAGATGTCCTATTGGAACAAGATCTCTTCAGAGAAGGAAAGTTTTTAAGAAAGACGAAATATACGGGAAAAGGGGATAAAAGATATAGCAAAACATATAATTTAGATGGAGAATTGGAATCCTATGGGGGAATATTTTTAAAAAATGGGATACTTCGAAAGTATCTTGAATATTCGCCTGATAGTGTTTTGATTAAAGAGTATGCGTATGATAAACATTCAAATTTAATCATGTATAAGGAAATTGAATCTTATTGTTCTATTAAATATGAATATCAAAATGAATACGACAAAAAAGGTAATATTATTAAGCAGATAACCTATGATAATGGTGTACCTACTCTTATATCAATTAGAACGATAGAATATTTTGAATAAATAAAATTGCTTGATCGTTTTTTATTTTCCCGGAAAATAATCATCTTTGCAGTGACAACCTAATTAATGAGAGTATTTATGCAAAGATTTTATCTAAGAATAAAAAGGCGGCGTACGGGTGTGAGTCCCGAGACTTTTCAACTTTCGTTGATTGGGTTGTCAGCGACCGCCTTCATTTTATTAATAAAAAAATTTTTTAATCATGACAACCCAAAAAGTCAATACCACATCTACGGTGGCGGATCGTAGGCGAGTGGTAGGATATGTTATTCGAGAACTTGAAGATTTATCTTCTCAACTATCTAAATTGTATCCCAATTTAAATGATGAAACACGGTTGAAAGATTGTTCCCGTGAAGAAATATGTGTATCCGGATACCTGGACGAAGTGGAGCATTGTTTCGATTGTTTAGGAGGTATTTTGTGCAATATTATTAGAGAGGAGGCACATGATGAAGGAACAAGCAATTGATAATAGGGCGATCGAGGGCTTTAACAAGTTCCTTGAATTCTACGAACCGGCTAACGTGGATTCAGCCACGGATTTTTTCACTACCGGAGAGATTATCAAGGCTATTCAAGATATTTTCCCGGTGGATATTTCTCCCGTTGATATTGTTTCCTTGTTAGAGGAAAATAATTTCGGCTATATGCCTGAACCTCATAAATTTTCACTATCTTTGAAGTGGATGATAAAACGCAAGTAAAATGGGAATATTCATCGCCATAGGAATATTAATCGTGTTAGCCGGATTTTTTGGACTTCTGGCGATCGGTTCATTTGCAAGATTTTTTAGCGGGCGATCGAACGAGGAATAGTTAATTTGTCCTTTATACTCCCCCGTTATCGTTGTTATTTAGTAGCATGATAGATACTAACAATAACGATAACGGGGGAGTACTTTTTGGCGAGATAAAATCTTTGCTGACAGAGTCCGGGGAAACGCTTCTGGCACGACAGCGTGAAGCGGCAGGGAAATACTTTCGAAAAACAGGAATTTTACAGGATTCTTTATCACGATCGCCATTTTCTGTGACTGATTCCGGTGACGTGCAAAGTTTGTTATTCTCTTACCCGAAGCATATACGTGCGCTCGACCGGCAGCGGACAGTCTATGGTCGAAAGAAGGATAAATACTATCCGATTTATAATCGCCCTCTTTACGGGGAAATCTATCGCTACACGATCCCCATGATCCGGGGTATTATCCGCAAGGCATTCCGGCAACAACGAGCAAAACTAAAACAAGTATTTAAACCTATCGAGTTATGAGTTTCGAGAAAGAGATTATCGAGGCAGAATTCCGTACGGTTTCTTCCAGTAAGACATTACAGGAGATCGAGAAGCTTTCTAATGGAATTTTGAAACTAAAACGTGAAACAGAGCAGTTGGAACGTAAGAAGAAAGAGGCTGTCGTACAATTTGGTAATAACTCGAAGGAAGTTAAAGAATTGACGGCGCAAATCAAGGCAAATAATGCTCAAATTACTTTACAAAAATCTAAGCTAGAGGAGGTAAACAAGAAATTGAAAGTTACCGAGATGTCTTCATCACAGCTCCGAAAACGTCAAGCAGAATTGAAAAAGGCAATGGAGGCGGTAAATAAAGAGGCTTTTCCCGATCGTTGGAATAAATTGAATAAGGCCTATTCAGAAACTTCTGTACAGTTGAATAAAATGAATAGTGGTTCCGGTGCAGTAAAAAAGGGGGTAGGATCTATCATGAATTACGCTAAGGGATTGCTTCCGGCTTTTGGTTTCACGGCAATTACTGGAGGACTAATCTCTTTAAGCAAGGATTTGTTTCAACTTTCCATGCAGATGAAATCAGACAATATCCGGAACACGACAATATTTGGAGATGAGTTGGGATATGTTGAAAAACAGGCAGCAAGATTGAGTAAAACGATGGGGGTGACAGATCGGGAGTTTGTTGCGAACGCCGCTTCATCTGCCGACTTGTTAAAACCGTTAGGCTTTACCACGAAGGAAGCTGCGGAGTTATCAGTAAAGATGCAAGAATTGGCGGGACCTCTCGCAGAGTGGAGCAAGGGTAAGTATGATGCTAGCCAGATCACGGAAGTATTGAATGGAGCGATGACTGGAGAAATGGAACGGTTAAAAGGTCTTGGAATTATTATACGTCAGGATTCAGATGAATATAAAGACTTGATTAAGTTCAAACAAAAAGAAAAGAATTGCAGTTTGGATCAGGCAAAAGCATTGGCAACTTTGGAATTGATGTATAATAAATCAAAAGATGCGCAAACGGCTTACGCTGCAGGAGGAAACAAATTGTTTCGAATGTGGGAAGGGTTGAAAGCAACTATTCGAGGTTGGAAAGAGACTTTTGTGCAGGCTTTTGATGAAAGTGTAGAAGAACGATTAGAAAAACAATCACGGCTCGTTAATTCTTTGACAATGAAGTTGACTGATGCGAATTCTTCTGAGACGGAACGAGTAGAAATATTGAAACAACTTGAAAATATTAACCCCCGGATTATTGAAGGGCTTAATGCTGAGAATATTAGCGTGCAAACGTTGAAAAAAAATTTAGCTCTTTATAATGATGAAATTGCGAAAACTATTGTTCTTGAAAATCTGAGTAAAGAAGAACGATCAAAACAAATAAAACTAGCAGATAAAATGCAACAGGAGGCAGAGGCTAAAATAACTGTTAGTGACGCTATGATGAAGGTAAATCCGGAAGTCGCTTTAGATACTAATTTGACTTATGCTGAAAAGTATGAAAAAATATTAGATAATTACTCGGCCGATGAGATTGATTTTTCATCTAACCAAGCTCGATATAATAATCCATTTAAATATGGTTTTTCTAGTAATATAGCGTACAATACCCCCAATGATGGGCGTACTAAAGACCAGCAAAATTTAGGTCTGATGATTAGAAAATATGGTGAATTATTGGAGCTTTCTAAAGAACGTCAGGAGGTAGAGCAGGAGACCCTCTCTCTTTCAAAACATATTGAGAAAATGAAGGATGCATTATCTGGGAGGAAATCGGAAAAACAATCTAAGGAATCTTCCGAGACTTTTACTGATGAACAAATAAAAAATCAAAAGGCGGTGCTTACTAAGTCATCAACTATCGAGCAGGAAAATAAACGCTACGAGGAAGAATTGGAAAAAAATGGGTTAAATAACCGAAAGAAAGAAGAATTAACGGAACAGGCTCTTGAATCTTTGGAAGCAATAAATAAAACGCATCAGGATAATTTGGCCAAATTAGACAAAGGAGCGATAACGAAATATTTGGATGAAAAGAAAGTCGGTTACCAGCGTGCGTTAACTGATTTGCAGATAAGTCAGAACAATGAACTAGCCACGGTGAAAACAGTAGAAGATGCCAAGGTTATTTTGAGTAAAACCATGTCTGCTGAGCAACTTGATAATATAAAAACTATGGAGCAGGCCCGCAAAGCCCTTAACGAGAAAAATGGGAGGGAGGAACGGGAATTAACCCGGAAGCAAGCCGAAGAAACGGCTAAGATTGTTTCGGGTATACAATCCGGAAAGGATATCAAGGGATTGAAACTTGCAGATAAAATAATAAGCCCGGAAGAAGTCAAGTTATTACAGGAACGTATGCTGCAAGCGCAAGATTCGTTGGCAAAGATCACGGCAGGAAATGCGCAGGCCAGTATGGAATTAACCATTACCCAACAAAAAGCCCGGGAAGATGCATTGAAAGCTGCCATGACCGAGGTAGAACAAGAAAATCTTTCTTACGAGGAAAGATTAATTAACACGGGATTGTTCGGTAAAAAGAAAGAGGAATTGACCGGGGAAAATTTGCAAGTTCTTGAAGCTATCGAAAAGGCTCACCAGAAGAAACTGAATGAACTTGATAAAAGCGCGATTGTTACCTACATAAACAAGAAAAACATAGCTTATCAAAAAGAATTATCCGAGTTAAAAATCAAGCAAGACAATGAATACGCCTCGTTGAGATCATTCGGGGAGATAAAGGGTGCATTGGCTCAAACTTTGTCTTCACAAGAACTTGCCGGGATAAACACCTTATCGGAAGCTAAAAAGGCGTTACAGGAACAACACGCTAAAGAATCAAGGGATTTAGTTTCCCGTCAGACGGCAGAATTGTTAGGGCTTTTACAAACCTTGACAGATGGAAAATCTATTCCTGATTTAAAACTTGCAGATAAGATTTTTAGCCCGGAAGAGAAAGAGGAACTTGAAAAGCAAATCACGAAACTTAGGGAAGCTTTAGCTAATATATCCAAGGAAAATACTGATGCAGAATCTTTAGCAAAGCCTCAGAGTGGGGTGGATATTCTTGGAATGTCACCGGAGAGTTGGCAATCTCTATTTGAAAATTTGGAGCAGGGGAAGATCGGTATACAAGATATGCAGGATGCCACTGGTGCTATGATGAACATGTGGGGAGTGGCAAATGATTTCATGACAGCATCGGAAAATAGGCGTTTGAAAGAGTACGAGAAAAGTACGAAAAAACAAAAGACCGCATTAGCTAAACAGCTTGATTCCGGGGAAATAAGTCAAGAACAATACAATGCCCGTGTAGCGAAGTTGGATTCTGATTTGGACGAGAAAAAAGAAGAAATAGCCAAGAAACAAGCGAACCGGGAAAAGGCGATGGCGATCACGGCAGCCATTATTAACACGGCGTTATCTATTAGTAAAACTGCATCGACTTTAGGTTTCCCGGCTGCAATACCATTTATTGCCGTGGCGGCGGCACTTGGAGCTATACAGGTGGCTACAATCGCGGCACAACCGGCTTATAAAAAAGGAGGTTTTACAAAACAATCGGGTGATGATGATTCGGAAGCAGGGGTTGTACATGCTAATGAATTTGTCGCGAATGCTAAAGCGGTACGAAATCCCACGGTGTTACCTGTTTTACAGATGATTGATAAAGCGCAGCGGGACGGAACGATTTCGACATTAGATTTATCCCGGTTCATGCGTGGTGGTTTTATATCGGGTGGTTTTACTTCCTCCGGGAATTCTAGTGGTGGTAGTGATAGAGTAGAGTATGTTTATGACTCGGAAATGAAACAGCTTCTCCGGGAAAATATAAAAATGATGGAAACATTAGCGAATAAAAAAATAGAAGTTCCTTGGTACGGGAAAGGTGGGATTAAAGAGAAAATGGAAAGATCCGCGAAATATGAACAAAAAATATCCGGGAAATGAGTTTACGAATAATAATAAATAACAAGGAAGTGGCGTTGCCTGATGAAGTGGAGATCGTGATTAAATTGAAAAACACGATGTTTGATGAACGAGGTGAAGATGCAACTTATCCGTTGACTTTGCCTGTAAATGCCAATCGGAATATTTTTGATTTCTTGGATAGAATGTATACCGGGAATTTGGAAGAAGAATTTCCAGCGACAGTTTATTTCGGGCCTTATAAGCTTTTGGAGGGAAGATGTGTGATGACAGATGTTACAGAGGGGAATGTTGAACTTTTTATCGCCACAGACAAAAACACTTTTTTTGGACGAGCGCAAGATGTTTACTTGGATGGTCTTGATTTGGGAGAAGAAAGATATTCCTCTAAAAGTGCGATGTTGGATGCGTTTACGGATAGCGCCCAAAAGGGGGACAAGGATTATGTTATTTGTCCGTTGTCTGATCCGTATCTACCCAATATAGGAGTTAACCAAACATACGACTTTTATAATTGTTTTTATCCTGATGCAAATACAAATCCAAATACAAAATACACGGAACAGATTAATGACAAGTATTGCATTTTTACTCCTTTTATCCGTTTGTATAAGCTACTTGAAAAGGTTGTAAAAGCCCTTGGTTATGAACTAACTTCAAATGATTTATTGCTAGATGATGATTTTAAAGATGTAATACTAATGTGTCGTCGTAACGGAATGTATAAGGATAGTTTAGGGTGTTCAATATCTTATAATATGCACGTTCCCCATCTTTTGGTGGCTGATTTTGTAACAGAGATCGAACACAAATTTGGTGTCGTTTTTATTGTAAATGAAAATAACCATTCCGTGGAGATACGCGGTTGGAATAATGATGTGATAGATGTTGAGATATTTGACGATATGTCGAAACATTTGGTAGAGAAAGATGATAGAATTAAAGGGATAATTATTAAAGATAAAAGTATTGCGGATAAGAGAATCGAGGAATACACGAGTAAACTAAATATCGAATATGGTGATACAACGGATGCAGAAACGATCGAGTGTATATCCACGGTTGTTGGGGTTGAGTGGACGGATATTGATTTCCGTCCGGATGATTATACCGGAGAGGTAACATATTGGTACATAAGGAACGTAGCGATCAATATGGAGTATGGGAGTACCACGGAGTATATGAATCAGATCGAATCAGAATTTAGATTATCGGTTTATAGAGGTTATATTGCAGAGGAAATTTATCAATCCGGGCAGAATTATTTTTGTCCGATTAAATACCCTTATGCAACCCCGGTTCCAGTTTCTTACGCAGATAATAAATATTCTCTTTTGTGGAAAGAGGGACTATTTAATAAATATCACAAGGATAGCTATGATCTTCGTTTTTCTATTAAAGAAAATCACGAATTCTATTTAAAGCCGGATATTTTACAATTGGGTAAATTGCAGCAGATTTTCGCTAAGAGGTTAATGATTCGAAACCGGTTATATCGTTGTTTTGAGCAGGAAATCACCTTCTCGAAAAAGTCGATTGTATCTCATATCGTACGTTGTTATCCTTTATAATTGTCCTTTAGGTAACTGTTGTGTTGATGTATTTTAGAGGAAAATTAATTGAATATGAATATAATTCAACAACCGGATAGCTTGTGTTTTTCTGGGAATGTGGAAGATTTTATATTGACAGGCATTACTGGAAACGTACATTTTAAATTGCAAGTTGATAATACAATAGTCATTGATGAGATTTATACACCAGAGGCAGGGCGTGTTAGAATTAAATGTAGAGATGTTATAGACGAATTATTGTCGGTAGTAATACCGACTTCTGATGTCGATTTTTTTGTACAGTCGAATGCTGTAAAGGTATTTAGGGCTACATTGGGTAATATGGTTGTGAATTTTACGGTAGTAAAAGGTGGAATTGGAGATTTGGAAGAAACTTCGGCCGTATTTCTGAAAACCCAGTGGCTTACTTTGCAACCGCAACAAAAGGAAATTCTATTAAACCAGCCGGAATGGTTGTCTTATTTTGGTGTTGTAGTGGGGAAAGTGCGGGTTAAAGCCTATTTGCCGGATGGGACAGAAGAAAAAAGCATACTTGATATAGAGGCTGGTAAATTATATGCAATAGACGTATCATATCTAAAAATGCGAGCTAGATTTGGTCAGGCTCTTGGATATTATGATGTTTGGGTGGAGGATACTGATGGTAACCGTTTGACATATATACAAAGATTCGTGTTGGGAACACCTGAAAACTCGAATATCTATCTTTTCGAGAACACGCTTGGGGGTATTGATACGGTAATATTTAGTGGGGAATTCGTTGAAAAAATAAGAACAGAAGGAAAAATTGCGACCATATTAGATGAATCCCGTGATTGTGATATAGACTTTGAAATTTCTTGTGAACAGAATACTGGTTTTATTCCTTCACGGGATTATGCTAGATGGTTATTGGGATTCTTTGTGTCAAAACAGAAGTACCATGTTTCAGATGCTATAAGACGGATTTATACACGTGAATCAGAGAACGAATATACGGTTAATAGTTTAAATGATTATTCTTTTGAATTTTTTTATTCGCGACAGACACGGTATAATTACGTGATCCGGAATAACGAGAATTTACCAGAGTTAATTGAGTTCCCGGAGGTGGACTACGAAATCCCTTTTCTCGTTCCGCGGTTATCTGAATTCCCGATAGCTGTAACCGCGGATGATTTGATGTTACCGGCCCAATACGCTTACGAGAGTAAGTGGCGTCGGATTTCGGTGGCATCAATTTTGGGTAAGGCGGTGGGGGATGCAATCGGGAATATTGATTTATCTAAGTACTGGAGTAAATCCGAGATAGAAGTTGTCGAGCGATATTTGACGGTTTTAGGGGAGAAGATCAAGGCAGCTTTCGCGGATGATTCAGAGTTATGGGCGGGCCATCAATTTGGCGACTATTTGAATCAATTTCTGCTCACGATAAGCGATGTTGAATTCAAGAGTGTTTTAACAAAAATCTTGACCACGAACGAAATCACGACTCCGGATTTTGTTTCTGGACTTCTAGGTAGTGGAGCAAGGTTGAAAGATAATCATCTTGAACTTGACGAGATAACCGTTCGCAAGCGGATGAACGTGTTCCAGCTCGTTATACAGAAAGTGATGCATCAAGGTGGTATATTAATACTTTCTCCCGGTGGAACCGAGATAACGAGCGTGGTAGATGGTGGAACTTACTATAAATGCACGTTTGACACGAAAAATGGAAAGTTAAAGCAGCCGTTTGTCGTGGATGATCAACTTCTTTGTCAATCTTTTGATGAAGGGAACACGAGGCGTTACTGGCGTAGAATAACCTCTGTTGGCGAGGATTATTTTAATCTATCTAAAACAGATTGCGAGGAGAATTCAGCCATCCCGGTCGCGGGAGACGAGGTCGTCGTTCTCGGGAATAGAACGGATGTTTCCCGGCAAAACGCGTTGATACTGCAAGCCGTGGGGGATGATGCTCCCTACATGGACACGTACGATGACATAAATTCTTTTTCTCTTGACGGTAAACTATGCACGAGAGAGGGTAATCTCTCCGGGATCGTTGATGAAGTATTCGGGCAACTTGGCGGGACAGGGTTATACGCGAAACGTGTTTATCTACGAGGTAAGTTCGCTCTTGATACTGGCGACGAGATTGGTGAAAAACTAGATAATCTAGAGGATAATTTAGTAACTGTTTCCGGTCGTCAGGACACGCAAGAGGGAAACATAACAGAGATCCGGACAAAAGTCGAAGCATTACCTGGCCAAATCACTCAAGAGGTATCGGGAGTTATAGATTGGACGAAAAAAGAAATTAACACGGCTATCGCGGAAACGATTACAAGTATCGTGGAAGAATATTATCTTTCTAACTCGGCAACTTCGTTAATCGGGGGGAGTTGGGTATCAACATCTCCAGCTTGGGTTGATGGTAAGTTCACTTGGAAACGATCCTTGATAACTTATGCTGATAACACGATAACCACAACTTCTCCCGTATGCGTGACAGGTGCAACCGGGGCGACGGGTCCGAAGGGAGATACTGGCCCGACCGGGTCACAAGGAATCCCCGGCACGTCACAGTATTTCCACGTGAAGTACTCGGCTAACAGCAACGGGAACCCGATGGTTGACATCCCGAACACTTACATCGGTACGTCAGTCACGAGTAGCGCCACAGCCCCGACAACCTACACTTCTTACAAGTGGGTACAGTTGAAAGGGGCACAAGGTGCTAAAGGAGATCAGGGAATAAAAGGAGCGACGGGATTAAACGGTGTTAGTTCCTACCTGCACATCAAGTACTCGGATAACGGGACGACGTTTACCGCTAACGGTGGAGAAACTCCCGGTGCTTACATCGGTCAGTACGTTGATAGTATCCCGACCGATAGTACGACTTTTTCGGCTTACACTTGGACGAAGGTGAAGGGAGATAAAGGAGACAAGGGAGATAAAGGAGCCACGGGAGCGACCGGCCCTAAAGGTGAAACGGGTCCTACCGGGTCACAAGGTATTCCCGGCACGTCACAGTATTTCCACGTGAAGTACTCGGCTAACAGCAACGGGAACCCGATGGTTGACATCCCGAACACTTACATCGGTACGTCAGTCACGAGCAGCGTCACTGCCCCGACAACTTACACTTCGTATAAATGGGTACAGTTGAAAGGGGCGCAAGGTGCTAAAGGAGATCAGGGAATAAAGGGAGCGACGGGATCAAACGGTGTTAGTTCCTACCTGCACATCAAGTACTCGGATAACGGAACGACGTTTACCGCTAACGGGGGAGAAACACCCGGTGCTTACATCGGTCAGTACGTTGACACGACATCGGCAGATAGTACCACCTTCTCGAAGTACACTTGGACGAAAGTGAAGGGTGAAAAAGGAGATAAAGGTGACAAGGGAGCGACTGGGGCCACGGGTTCTAAAGGAGAAACTGGGCCGACAGGTTCGCAAGGTATTCCCGGAACGTCACAATACTTCCACGTGAAGTACTCGGCTAACAGCAACGGGAACCCGATGGTTGACATCCCGAACACTTACATCGGTACGTCAGTCACGAGCAGCGTCACTGCCCCGACAACTTACACTTCGTATAAATGGGTACAGTTGAAAGGGGCGCAAGGTGCTAAAGGAGATCAGGGAATAAAGGGAGCGACGGGATCAAACGGTGTTAGTTCCTACCTGCACATCAAGTACTCGGATAACGGAACGACGTTTACCGCTAACGGGGGAGAAACACCCGGAGCATACATCGGTCAGTACGTTGACACGATGGCGGCAGATAGTACCACCTTCTCGAAATACACGTGGACGAAGGTGAAAGGGGATGCGGGAGCTAAAGGTGACAAGGGAGCAACCGGGGCAACGGGGGCGGCAGGTAAAGGCGTGAAATCGACAGTCGTGACTTATCAGGCGTCTACTAGTGGAACGACTGTACCGACTGGAACATGGGGCTCGTCAATACCCTCGGTGGCTGCTAATAGCTATCTTTGGACGAGAACCATAATCACCTATACTGATAACGCTACTAGCACGTCCTATGCTATCGGTAAAATGGGAGCAACCGGGGCAACGGGAGCGACAGGCAAAGGCGTGAAATCGACAGCCGTGACTTACCAGTCATCTACTAGCGGAACAACGATCCCTACCGGAACGTGGGGTTCCACGATACCTTCTGTAGCCGCTAATAGTTATCTTTGGACGAGGACAATTATCACTTACACGGATAACACGACAAGCACGTCGTATTCCATAGGTAAAATGGGAGCGACTGGAGCTACCGGGTCGAAAGGAGACACGGGAGCGCAAGGAATCCCGGGAGAGTCATTGCACGGGAAGATGCTCAATCGTGATCCAGAATTTCGTAAGGGAAATAACGGGGTATCCATGTACAATAATACCAGTGGTGGTAACGTCACGGTCACGAGGATCGCCCGTCCTTCTGATTGCCCGACAACCTCGGGATATTGCTTGAAGATCAAGACGGCGGGAGCCGCTTCTCCCGGTTTTGGAGGTTTCGTCTTGTCAATACAATCCCGGGCTAACGCCGTGTTTATACAAAAAATTATAGCGAAAATACCTGTTGGTTACACGATAACTAACGCTTCAAATAGCATGGGAACCGGTTACACGGACACTTGGTTGACATCCCGTGCCGGCACGGGTAAGTATGAAACGTATCTTCGTAAAGTTGTTTGCGGGGCAACTGGCTCGTTTAGTAGCGGGGGACACGTTTACCTTTCTGGTTCACCCACGCCGACGGCATCTGCCCCCCTAGAATGGTATCTCGCGTATTGTACTGTTTTTGATCAAACGCAAGACGAGGGAATTGATAATTTACTTGCTATCGCTAAATCGGAACTTGTAACGGGAATAAATCAGAATACCTTGGGAATCACGTTATACGCCAAGCAAACCGATTTTAACGCTTTGGGAACCAGGGTCAGTACTACCGAGGCAACGATAAAGACGCAAGCGAGCAATATAGAGTTAAAAGTGTCGAAGAATGGTGTCGTGGCTGCTATCAACGCTTCTCCAGAGACCGTGAAGATATCAGCAGCTAAAATAGACCTCGTGGGTAAAGTCACGTTCTCGATGCTTGACACGAACGCTCAAAGCACGGTAAACGGCAAGATAACTTCCGCTCAAGCGACGACTATCGCCACCACGCAGGTGAACACGTTAAAAAACAGTCTAGGTTCTCTAGCTTATTTAAGCAAGGTCGAACAAGCACAACTAGGTACAACCTTGATCGAGGGTGGCTATATAAAGACAAGTTTAATAAGAACTGACTTGATACTATCTGCCGGGGCAGAAATCGGGGAATTCAAGATCGGGGATATTAACGGGAAAGGTGGGCGATGGTTGACCGCTAGTAATAACACGATGGGGTTATCCGGTTCTCAACTCGCTTTTAACAAGAGCGATAGAAACGTGTACATTGGTTCTCATCCCAGCGAGGGAACGGGAGGTGTCCCTATCCTGGGGTACTTCAACATCGGGCCGACAACTCCTACATTAAAGAGTACCGAGAAATGTGCCTTGTACGCGGCCGCCCCGCTTCATAGTAGTTACTTGATAAAATCGTATGCCTTGTACGCTGAATGTGGAAGCGTGAGGATCGTGTACGGTGGCTTCGGGGGAATGGTTCGATCTTTTTCTCTCTCGGGTTCTTCAGCGACTATAGATTGTAATTTTTTGACCGGGTCAATAAATAGTGCGACCTCTGGGATGGTAGTAAGAATTCAACCGGGATTCGAGGGGCAACGCCTCGCTTTGTTAAATTATTCGGGGGTAGGTTTCTCGATATATCGCAATGATAGAAACAGCTTGTCGACCAAAATACCATCGGAATGCTCGGCATTGTTATACTATACCGGTAGTACTTGGTTACCTGTTCAAGTGGGAAATTTATATTATACGTGAATTATAATAAAAAGTAGAATTTATGAAAACAGAATCTTTTATTAAAACGAACATTGAAACCACCGTGCAAGGCACAAGCGTGGTCGTGACAACAGAGTATAAACAAGGGAAGACTCCCGTCGTTTATAATTGTAATATTTCGGGACAGGTAGAGCCTGTGCAAGAAGGTGATCCCGTGAAATGGTTTAACGTGAGCTGCGAGTTAAACACGGAATCCCGTGAAGTACAGGTCAGTACTTCTGGTAGTGTTCCGGTAGGTTTTCTCGCGGCATTGGAGACAGAGATGCTCAAGGCACACGAGTACTTGATGTCAGAATTAAACGAGAACGCTTAATTATGAAATTCAAGTTTGATATTAAAAAGGTTGACATCGTTAACTTGAACGGTGTTGACCTGAAACAGAATTTCGAGGCACAGTATGGAGTTAGTTTCGAGAAGGCTGTTGGTAACATGATCTATGAGCACACGGGTGATGTTGATGTGGCAGATAAGGCGAGAGAGATACACCGGGGGAACGAGGTGGAGTTTACCGAGCGAGAAAAGGGAATGTTCGAGGAATGTATAAAGGGAAAATATATTCCTTTTATCGAGAGGCAGATACTGGGACAGGTGATCGAGATAAAAGAATGAGTGCTTTGACCGCGTATTTGAAACAATAAGAGAGTTTAAATAGGAATTTGAAATAGTGATTATGACTGATGACAAGGAGTTGAGGTTTATTTATTTTATCATGTCCCATACCGTTGAAGCTAACAACGGTAGGAGGCAATTCGTGTGGCCGATAGTACCCTCTCCCGAAATGGGACAGGAATTTCGCGAGCGAATAGAACGAGAACATGACGAGATTAAGGCATGGATGAAGACAAACCGGGATAAAGTTTATTTGGCAGAGCATGGTTTTTATTTGAAGAATATAAACCGTTGTTGTTGGCTATATAAATGTGATAGTCACAAGAAATATGCTTTATCAGCATGTTATGGGGAGGGAAAACATCCAAGTTGTTATGTGGGTCCAGGGGATACGGGAGAAATAGACAAGGAGAAGTGAGTCAAGGATTGATTCACATAGATCGCTATTTGAAACAAAAAAGAGGGGACTTTCCCGTCATGGTAGTTATCCCCTCAAGACAAATTAAAATTTTCGATACGGCAAATATAAGATAAATAATACAATATTGAAATAATTTGGAATGATAAAGGAGGGTAAAATGATGGATTTTTTAATGACAGGGGATTTCTCTCACGTTCAAGCGAGGGTGTATATAATCCTAGCGATGTGGGCGATAATGTGTATCGCTGTTTGTGTTGACTTGTGGGCCGGGGTTGATAGCGCCAAGGCCCGTGGCGAGAAGATTTATTCCGGTGGACTCCGCAGAACGTTTGCCAAGCTGGGGGATTACTGGAGGATTCAGGTCATGGCTCTCATCTTCGACTTGATCGGGGGCTTTATCCCGTGGTATAACCTTCCTTACGCCTCGATGCTTGTAACGGCCGCTATAGTGCTAATTGAACTACGTAGCGTTTGGGAGAACGAGAAGGCGAAGAAGAGCAACGTGGCGAAGTTGCCGGAGGCGATCCGGGCGATTATTCAATGCGCGGACGCTAAAACGGCATCCGAACTATTGGAAAAATTAAAGGAGGCTACTGATGGACAAAAAACAGCTTAGGGATTTAATTCACCGGGTGCTTATTGATTTAGATTTGTACTCGGAGGCTGCTGAAAACTTACTAATGGGGACGGCAGCGCAAGAATCCGGATTAGGAGAGTATATCCGGCAGCTTGGTAACGGTCCGGCTCTCGGTATATTTCAGATGGAGCCGGCCACGTTCAAGGATATCGTTCAAAACTGTCTCCAGTATAAGCCGGAGCTGGCGAAATTGGTTATGTCTGTTTCGGGGGTGAACGCTCTCCGGAGCGAGTACCTTGAATACAACCTTGCACTCTCTATCTGCATGTGCAGGATACATTACCTCCGAGTGTCGGAGAAGATGCCGGATAATTTAACCGGCTGGGCGAAGTACTGGAAAGAATACTACAATACCCGACTTGGAAAAGGGATCGAGGAGGAGTTTATCCGGAACTTTAAAAAGTACGTACTATGAGATATATTATATTGGTGATTGTTTGTTTGTTTATCGGCTTCATCGCCGGTAGGCAGACAACAAGTGAAAAAGTAATCACGAAACACGTGAAGGGTGAAACGATCCGGGACACGATAACACGATTTGTTCCGGACACCGTTTATCTGGCCGGGGAGTTACAGTATAAATACGTGTACAAGAAAGACACGGTTTACCGGGATGTTCCAGTCGTAGATCGGAACGAAACGATAAAAGCTACTTTGGAAGACTGGAATTTGATCCGGGATTACAAGAGGACTTTATTTGACAACGAATCCGGTAAACTGTCTGTTGATTTCTTTGTGCAATATAATGAACTGCAACGCTTGTCTTACTCCTTTACCCCAATGCACAAAGAAATCACAATAGTAAAGAAAAGGGTATTTGAGCCGTTTATTTCAGCTTCTTTCTACTCTAATACCTCTTTTTCAGCCGGGGGTGGATTCTTTTATCACGAATTGGGTTTCCGGATGGAATACTCGTACGATGGCTTAAATTTTGGGGTGATGTATAAATTCTAGTCGTGTCTATTATTTAGATTTTTTACAAAATAACTATTTGAGAATTGATATTTAATTTTATACTCGATGTTATTTGTGTTTATTTGTATTATCTGAATTTGCAGAATTTTGCGATAATATCGGGAAAATTTTCCTAATATGGTATTGAAATGCTATATTTTATTTCTATTTTTGTGGAAAGTTTTCCTAATTAGAATGTCTATGAGTGATATTGATAAAGAGTTGCGAAAAATGATAGATGCTGCCGCACATTCATCTATTGACCTTGCCGCAATTAATTCGTTGAAAGAATTATACGAACAGAAGAAAAATGAATTAAATCTTTCTGATTATAAGATTCAAACATTGTTAGGGATGGATAAGAACACTCTTAATCCTATTCTAAATGGCACTGTAAAGCATATTGATATTATTAGTATTATAAAGCTAGCTCACTTTCTTGGGTTATCCGTGAATGATTTGTTGAAAATCTACGTTCCAGAAATGTCTATAGAACAAATTAGTGAAATTCAAAGAGCTAGAGAAGCTGGCTATATAGTATCTAATTTTGATGTATCTACTTTAACCAAAATAGGTTTTTTCAAATCTAAGGCAAGTACAAAGAATATGTCCGAGAGGATAAAAACATTTTTCTCTTTGGAAAGTCTATATAGCTATTCCGATAATGTTATTTTTTCTGTATTTAGTCGTTCAAAAAAAGATTCGAATGAATTAATAAGGAGATTTTGGATACATTCTGCATACACCCAATTTGAACTTATAAATAATCCTTATCCATACGACAGAGATGCTTTAGTTGATTTAATGCCAAAGATAAAGCCATTTACAAGAAATATAGAAGATGGACTTTTGTTAGTAGTTAAAGCTTTATACAAGGTAGGTGTTACAATTATATTTCAACCGTCAATTTCAACATTGCAAATAAAAGGTGCGACATTTTCATGTAATAATAAGCCTTGTATAGTATTGTCTGATCTTAATAAAAATTATCCTACACTTTGGTTTGTTTTGTTGCATGAGCTACATCACGTTTTGTATGATTTTCAAGATATACAAAAAAGAATGTTTCATTTGAGTGGGGAGGGGGATATTTTTTTAATGAATGAAGAGAGAGCGGATGACTTTGCTTTAGAATATCTTTTGCCAGAGCCAAAATTTAAATATGCTATTGGATATATAAATTCAAAATTAACAATAGAAAGATTAGCAAAAGAATGGACTATTCATCCTTCAATTATATATGCAATATATTGTTATAAAACAAATGAATGGGCGAAATTTTCAAGATATATACCCAAGATGGACATTGCTTTGGAAGCTCTAAACACGCATCCTTTTGATAAAGAGAGCTTGCTCGAAAGTGTAAAAGAAATTAAAGAACTTGTATATAATATTTAATGGCTATGGAAAAGAAGAATAGGAAAGATGTTTCAGAAGAGCAGATTAAAATTGAAAAAGAGAAAGCTCAAGAACGTGAACGGCGTGCAATATTAATGAAAGCCAATGATGTTAAAGAGGAAACGTTTACATTTGATATTTCAGGAGAATTACTAGTAAAAAAGGAACTTGAAAATATAGATATCGATGCTATTGATAACCCGGAGGAAAAATATGAGTTATATTATAAGGTCGTAAATAAATTATTGCGTCGATATTTGCCTCGTGGAGAAAAGTATAAGGAAGCTAGAGATATTATTTATGAAGAGAAGAATACATTTTTGACTAGAGGACATAGAAAAAATAAAGGTATTCGCGGAGCAGACGGTAGAATGTCCTATATCACGGATATAAATGAATTGATAAAAATTATAATGGAGTGGATTTCAGCTAAAGGGACTCCTTTTGAACTTTATACAAAACTTCGAGATTTAAATATATCTAAAGGGTATGGTAAAAAATCACGATGAATAATTCAATTAGGGGCGAAATAGAGATAAAAAAGCGAGGAGAATGTAATTTAAACTGTGTCAGCAAAAAAATAAATGATTAATTTTGCTAACACAGTTTTTTTATGGAACAAGAATTTAATTTCGAAAGCATCAAAAACAAGGCCCTGGAACAATTAAAATCAGGTAAGTCCTTGTTAGGTAAAGACGGTGCGTTTGCCCCGTTATTGGAAAGTATACTAAACGCGGCACTCGAAGGTGAAATGGAAGCCCATCTCTCTGATGAAGAACGAGAAACGGGTAATCGTCGTAACGGTAAAATGCAAAAACAAGTACAAACTCCTTTAGGAGAAGTGACGGTATCCACGCCTAGAGATCGTAACTCAACTTTTGATCCCCAGTTCATTAAAAAACGAGAGACTATACTAGCCGAGGGTGTGGCCGATCGGATCATAGGTTTATACGCCCTTGGTAATAGCACCCGAGAAATAAGTGACTGGATGGAAGAGAATCTAGGAAACAGGGTATCGGCAGAAACGATCAGTTCTATAACAGATCGGGTTCTTCCCGAGATTAAAGCTTGGAAATCAAGGCTCCTTGATCCCGTGTACCCGATCGTTTGGTTGGACGCTATTCATTACAAGGTAACAGATGAAAGAGGTTACGCCGTGACTCGTGCCATTTACAACGTGCTGGGTATAACCAAGGAGGGGCATAAGGAGCTACTGGGAATGTATATCTCTAAAAACGAGGGAGCGAACTTTTGGCTGGGAGTTCTCACGGATTTGCAAAACCGTGGTGTGCAAGATATACTAATCGCTTGCGTGGACGGTCTAAAGGGCTTTCCCGAGGCGATCGTGAGTGTTTATCCCGACGCTATAGTCCAGTTATGCATCGTGCATCAAATACGCAATTCTATCAAGCACGTGGGTAGTAAACACCAAAAAGAATTCCTGCTTGACCTCAAGCGAGTTTATCAAGCTGTAAATAAAGAATCAGCTGAAGAAGAACTGGTTAAACTTGACGATAAATGGGGTGAACAATACCCTATTGTCATCAAATCATGGCAAGATAACTGGGAGAAACTAACTGAATATTTCCAGTTCACGGCAACTATCAGAAGACTGATATACACGACCAATACCGTGGAAGGGTATCATCGACAAATTCGAAAAGTAACAAAAAACAAGGGCGTGTTCCCGCACGACACCGCCCTTGAAAAACTAGTTTACCTGGCTTATCGCAATATCAGGAAAAAATGGACCATGCCAATCCCGAATTGGGCGGCTGTTGCTCAACAACTGGCTATTAAATTTGGAGAAAGGTTTAAATTATGGTAATTTTACGCTCGTCGGGAGTGCTGGTGCACCCCCTTGGCGCTTGGCCGATCCCCGACCGTTGAGTCAAAAATGAAGATGACACAGTTTAATTTACACCCCCAAAGCGAGGGGTCAATCCTCGCTCTTTATATTAAATCCAGAAAATGGGTCTGGGAAATTATGTTTTATTTTTTCTGTTGTCATGCCTCTGTATTTTTTAATGTATTGATATGTGCTATTTATGTTTGTGTGACCTAGATGTTCTTGTAAGTCCCTTATAGTTATATTCCCCGTGTCAAGTAAGAGTCCGGCTCCTGTGTGTTTTAACGAGTACAATTTATAATCTTTACATAAACCGAGTTCATCCCGGATGGCGTTAAATCTTACCCGAAGATTATTTATGCCAATAGGTGTTTCTCCTGGTTTGCGTTCCTTGCCAAAGACGTAAAATTCTTTAGGGTAATTATGTAGTTTATAGTTGTAAGTTAGAATTTTAAGAAACTGTTCTGGAATATTTATTACTCGTTCTCGCATTTTGCCAGCTAAGACTGAAATTGTTATTGTGCCAGCCCAAAAATTTAAATGTTTTATACGTAATTGGCGAAGTTCATTTCCTGGACGAACGGCACAAAAGTATTCCATAAGGCAAGCAAGATAAAGTTGTGTATCTTTTTCTTGTATTCTTGTTAGTAATTCTTGCAAATCGTTAGGTAGAATAGGCAGTGGTGCTTCGTCTTTTGTTTTTGGAGCTTTAGGAATATTGTGTACGGGATTTTTTGTGATTATTTTTTGGTCAATGATATTGTTGAAGAAGGCCGAAATATTTATTTTATAATTATTTACAGTTGTGCGATCTAATCCTTTCTTGATTAATTCTTTGAAGAATTTAATAATTATGCTATTGTTAATGGCTGTGATGTCAAAATTTGCATAGTTATTTTGTTCTAGGAATTTGTTGAATAGGCGAAATTTAGATTGGTATGTCTGATACGATTTTCTCTTTAGAACTTGTTTACGCTCACTCAAATAATTCGAGAGTAATCGCCTAATTGTATTATTTGATTTTCTCTTGTGACTATATTTTACGTTCTCATGTCGATAATTTATTTCGTCTTCATAAATTGAATCGGGATCTCTCCATGGAACCCAGCCATTTTCGAGTTTTTGGGTGTATTCGTTTATTAATTTTTTTGCATGAGTATATTTCTCACTTATCGTTTTGCATGCTCGGAATCCTTTTTCTATTCTTTTAGGAACTAATTTTCCTGTTCTAGGATCTCTGACTGAAAAATAAATATACCATTTATTTTGAGTCTTGATTAATTTCGGTTTTGTTGCAATTTTTTCGTCCATTTTGCTCTTTTTTTCTGTGAATTCCCCAATTCAAAAAAAGAGTCCAATATTTATCCGCAAAACCTTTTAATAAAACCGCAATTGTAATTCATTTAAAATCAACAATTTAGGCTGTGTTTGTGGAGAATAACGGAATCGAACCGTCGACCTTTTGAATGCCATTCAAACGCTCTAGCCAACTGAGCTAATTCCCCATTTCTGGTTGCAAATATAGATAAATATTTGAAAATAGAAAATGGTTGGGAATAATTTATATGAAATTTGAAGTCTAAAATCGAATATCACTTTGCACCGGATAATGATCGGAATACTTAACGGTATCACGAGTATAAGATACTGTGCCGAGTGTTGGTGCGTGCAGGATGTGGTCTATACGGAACGAGGGGAACTCCCCGATATACGTGTTTCCGAGACCACGTCCTTTTTCAATGAAACAATCTTTCATCCCTTCGGACAACGTGTGATAAGCGAAGGAGATCGGGGTATCGTTAAAATCCCCGCAAATGATAACCGGGTAGGGGGATTGTAGCATATGATCTTTTATTATTTGCGCCTGTTTTGCTCGGTTCCGGTTGGCGGTAACCAGACGAGAAGATATCGTCTTGACGCCTTGCGTGGCATTTTGCGTGTTGCCACTGGTGAGTTCCTTGTATATCTGTTGTTCATTTTTGCCTAACCGGTAGGATTCAAGATGTACAGAGTATACCCGGATCGTATCTTTACCGATGGCTATGTCTCCATAAACACAGGCGGCCGAATGTCCCTTGTCGAATTTAATCACGCCTTTGTTAATAATCGGATAGCGGGAGACAAGTGCGACATCCCGATTGCGGTGATAATACGGGTAAGCAGGGAATTTTTTGAAGGAGGCTTCCCGTTGAGGAAATTCCTGCATACAAACGATGTCGTTACCGCTATTATTTATGTAATTTTCGATCTTTGCAGGTGCATCCTTTTCGCCTATTCCTAACATCTGGATATTGTAAGTCATGATGGAAAGGTCGTGGGGGGCATCAGGTACGGTTTGCGGGTTCAATCCATAGTAAGTGGTAATTAACGGATACCCGGCTGCGATAATCAGTATGGATAGAATAGCTATCTTTTTCCAGCGTGCAATCCAGTAAAGTAGCAGGATAATGTTTACAATCAATAAATAATGATAGGTGTAGCCCAGCAGTGATGAAAAATAAAACACGTTAGGGTTAATATAGGGAGCGGTGTAGCTCCCAAGTAATCCGATCATGGCGATGATCGTGACGATCCTCATGATAATATCAAATAACCGACTCAAGGAATTTTAGATTTAATAATTTTAAATAGAACTCCTCCATCAGCTTTGCTGCCACCTCCTCTATAAACAGAGGAGGAGCCGGAATCGTCTTCGTCTTTGGGAAAAGGTACCAGCTCTCCCTCTGTTTATAGAGGGAGTACCCCGAAGGGGGGAGGGAGTTTATTTTCAATTCTCCATTCTCCATTTTCAATTGTTTTTCGATTTGAACAATATCTCCTTTTCTTCTTTTGTCAGGCTTTCATAACCATGTTTAGAGATTTTGTCCAAGATGCTGTTGATGCGGTCGTCTTTTCGTTTTTTGTACTCGTTATATTCCATGTCATTCATGTCCGAGACTTTCTTTTTGTACTTGACTCTCATGGTCTTCTTACGGAATAGGCGGCTGTTGCCTAACTTGGTGAAGAGGGATGAAAGTCCTTTGGTCAAGTCGAGATTGCGACGGAAAGACAAGGTGAAAAGATAACCGAACAAGGCTCCCCCGAGGTGGGCAATATGCCCTCCCGCGTTACCGCTGGGGATACTTAGAAGGTCTATGACTGCCGTGAAGATCGCCAGGTGAATAAGTTTCACCGGGCCGATCAGAAACACGTATATCTTGTAGTTCGGGTGATAAGTACACACGGCGAACACGATGGCCATGACGGATGCCGAGGCACCGATGGCCCACGACTGGTAACGTTCAAGCTCGAAAGCGGGAAACAAGGCGTAGGCAGCCATGTAAATGATAGCCCCGGTAATTCCCCCAAGGAGATACACTCCCGTGAGTTTCTGGCTGGAGAACGTGTTTTGAAAGATCGAACCGAACCAGTACAGCCAGAGCATATTAAACAACAAGTGTAGAAAACCGAACTGGGTGAACATGTAGGTAATTATCGTCCACGGCGTGTAAAGCAGGCGTTCCGGCAGTGCGGGAACACCCACGTAAGGCAACAGGAGTTGTTCGAATCCCCGTTGTCCGGCCAGTACGAAGAATACTTCCAGAATCTTAATGACGAGAAAAACACCGATATTGATATAGATCAGGCGGGTAAGTGCCGTTCCTTGTTTGAAGGAGTTCTTTATCCCATTCCAGATTCCACCTGAAAAATTCGATCCATACGCCCTGTTGTACATAACCTATCTTTTTCTAGTAAAACTTCTTGCTGTGTTTTCGCCAGTAAAGAATCAGGAAGAAACCGAAAAGCATACCACCCAAGTGTGCAAAGTGAGCCACGTTGTCACCTACCGAATTCTGTAAACCGAAGAACAATTCAGCGGCACCGTACAAAAGCACGAAATACTTCGCCTTGATGGGAATGGGAATGAACATCAAGTATAACTCGGTGTTCGGGAACAACATACCAAATGCCAGCAATATGCCGAAGACAGCCCCGGATGCCCCGATAGTCGGAACGTTGGTATAGGCCTGAATAATACTTTGCATGTAATATTCAGCCTGTCCGGCAAACTGCGAACTGGCAGGTGCGGCATTCCAGGCATCGACAAATTGCATCAATTGCGAAAGTAGCCTAGGGTTGCTCACGTGAGAGCGGACGAACTCGGCGAAGACTCCCGCGTCGGGAGTACTTTGGAATGCATAGAATTGTTCCTGCATATTGTGTAGCCCGTACCAGCTTACCAGCGAGTGGAGTGCGGCAGCACCTAATCCGGTAACAAAATAGTAAATAATAAAACGTTTGGTACCCCATACCGATTCTAGTATCCGGCCGAACATGAACACGGCAAACATATTGAAGAAAAGGTGAGTAAGCCCTTCTTGCGTGAACATATGCGTGATATACTGGTAGATCTGGAAATACTGGGATTGCGGCAAGTGCATTCCGAGTATATTGACAAGATCAACGTCCGATCGCTGGCCGATCATGTTAACGGCCAAGAAAACGAGTACGTTGATAATGATGATGATCTTTACTGCCGGGGTGATCCCGGCGAAGGGTCTATAATTGTTCATTGTTCAGCAGGTTTATTATTTTCCTTGTTTTCCGGTTTATTGTTTTTGTCTTGTTTACGTAACACTTTCGGTCCGTCCGGGCGATTTGCCGGTTTCTCGTTGGAACGATTACCCTGTTGGTTATTATTCCGGTTTTCGGGGCGGTGCTTGGGCCTGTTGCCTTGCCTGTTTTCGTTTCTATTCTCGTTCCTGTTTTCAGGCTTGTTCCCCGTGTTGTTGCCCGGATTTTCCTTGGGTTTATTCTCGTTATTCGTGTTGTTGTTCTCTTTCTGGTTGTTTTTCCGGTTATTACGGTTTCTGGAGTGATTTCGTTTGCCTTGATTTTGTTTTTTCTCGTCAAAACGATTCAAGCTTTCTTCTCCCACCCCGTCCGTGTAACCGATGTTCACTTGTTCTTCTTTTTCGACATCGACAGCTTTTGCCGGAATTTGACCCCGTTTGTTCATGGCGATGATCTCTTTCACGCGGGCAACGGATAGTTTGATCAACGTACCGCGTCCTTCTTTGTCGAAAGAGTAGGACATATTGCGACCGAAAATATCTGTTTTCTGGTGATAGAGCATACCTTCGCCCGTGTTCAGCCAAATATTGGTGGACGGGAAATCTTTTTGCTCGTCAATATAAGCATCGACTTCGTAATTCAGACAACATTTCAACTTACCACATTGTCCTGCCAGCTTTTGCGGGTTTAAGGAAATGTCCTGATAACGGGCGGCAGAAGTGGAAACGGAAATAAAGTTCGTGATGAACGTGGAACAGCATAATTTACGTCCACACGACCCGATTCCCCCGATACGTCCTGCCTCCTGACGGGCCCCGATCTGTTTCATCTCGATCCGGATGTGGAATGTTTCCGCCAGAATCTTGATCAGTTTCCGGAAATCCACGCGGTCATTGGCGATGTAGTAGAAAATGGCTTTTGTCTTGTCCCCTTGGTACTCCACGTCCCCGATTTTCATGTCAAGTCCGAGTTCGGCAGCGATAACACGTGAACGGATCATCGTGTCGTGTTCCAAGGCGATGGCCTGTTGCCATTTCTCGATGTCGTGGGGTTTTGCCTTCCGGTATATCTTTTTCAAGGGATTACGTTCCAAGTCGACTTTTTTCAGTCTCATCTGTTCCCGCACGAGTTCTCCCGTGAGGGATACAATCCCGATGTCGTGTCCAAGAGCTGCCTCCACGGCCACGATGTCCCCGATATTCAGTTTCAGGTTACTGTTGTTTAAATAAAAACCTTTCCTTGTATTTTTAAACCGGACTTCCACGATTTCAGAAGGAGTGCATCCTTCCGGGGTATCTTCCATCCAGTTATAGACCGTGAGTTTTCCTGCCAGCAGGCGGTGGTCAATCACGGGGACAACCTGTGGTTGTTGCTTTATATTTTTGTTTTCGGAGTTATTCTGTACTTCTTCTTCGTTTATCTCGCTCATACTGTATTAATTGAAAATTGAAAATTGAAAATTGAAAATGATGTGATATTTATTTTCGCTTTTCAATGGTTCAATTTTTAGTTTATATCTTTTAGTTTTTCATGTTTTTCACGGTCTGATGTTTTGCATCACCTTGATGCAGAGATCCGTGAAAATTATTTTCCCGTTCCCGTTCCGGATGATGTCGCTATATGCACGTTCAAATTCATCGAAAAGGGGAATAATATTGCCTTCATGAACGTAGGGAGAGAATCTCGTGGAGAAAGTTTTCTCCCGTTCAGTCATGTATACTATTTTTTCAATACCAAAGTTTCTGACAAAGTTTTCCCGTAACATACGGATGCAATGCATCAGGAAACTTTTTTGCTTTTCTCTTCCGAGAGAAGCGAGTTCATTGACAAATTCGTTGACGGGGAGCATTTTTCGTTCCCAGCAGAGACGCATCATCTGCACGAATTTCTCTTGATTGTAAACAGATTCGTCGGTCTCGTTCAGCATGCGGAGGGCTCTCAGCCAGCTACCGGATGCCACGTGAGCGACTTGATCGGCCGAGTCCCGGACCAGGTGTTTTTGAAGAACCAGTTGTTCTGCTATGTTTTCTTGGGTCAGAGGGGGTACCTTGATCCGCTGTGTCCGTGAGAGAATCGTGGTAATGATTTCTTCCGCGTGTTCGGTGACCAGCAGGAATAACGTGTTTGGATAAGGTTCTTCCAGTATCTTTAAAAGTTTGTTGGAACATTCCGTTTTCATCTTTTCGGGTAACCAGATGATCATGACCTTGTAGTCCGATTCGAAGGATTTCAGGTTGAGTTTCCGGAGGATGTTCCCGCTTTCTTCCGTGTATATCAAGGCTTGAGCGTTCTCGTCGGCACCCATGGCTCCCAGCCATTCTTCCATGTCCATGTATGGACTTTTGAGCAGAAGGCTACGCCATTCGTTGATATACTCGTCACTGATCGGTGTTTTTATTTTGGCAGATTTTACCACGGGAAAGACAAAGTGTAAATCCGGATGGATCAGTTTCTGCATCTTCTTGCACTCCGGGCAGATCCCGCAAGCGTCTTCATGTTTGTCGCCCGTGCAGAAGAGGTATTGCGTGAAAGCTAACGCCAGGGCAAGTGATCCCGCTCCCGTGTCACCGGAAAAGAGTTGTGCATGACTGATTCTTCCCGTTTGCAGGGAAGTAATCAGTCTTTGCTTTATCTCTTCATGTCCTATGACGTCTTTAAAAAACACCTTATTAATTTTAGATTTTAAATTTTAGATTTTAGATTCCAGCCGCACGAATCAACGCTTTTTTTTCGACAGGAATCATAAATTCATTCATTTGCAATTTTCAATTTTCCATTTTCAATTGAATGCCCAGTTCCTTGAATTGCTCCGGAGAGATTTCAGAAGGGGAGTCAATCATCACGTCACGCCCGGAGTTGTTCTTCGGGAAGGCAATCACGTCGCGGATAGAATCCAACCCGGCGAACATAGAGGCTAACCGGTCGAAACCGAATGCAATACCGCCATGAGGAGGCGCCCCGTATTTGAATGCACCCATAAGGAAGCCGAATTGAGCCTGTGCGGCCTCGTGAGTGAAGCCCAAGCAATCGAACATTTTGGATTGTAATGCCGAGTCGTGAATACGGATAGAACCACCACCGACTTCCACGCCGTTAATGACCATATCGTAAGCATTGGCACGTACTTTACCCGGGTCGGTATCCATTAATGGAATATCCTCCGGCTTGGGAGAAGTGAACGGGTGGTGCATTGCGTAGAAACGTTGGGTTTCCTCGTCCCATTCCAGCAAGGGAAAGTCTACTACCCACAACGGTTTGAAGACATCCTTATCCCGTAATCCCAGACGGTTACCCATTTCTAAGCGTAACTCGCACAATTGGGGGAGGGTTTTGAATTTCGGACCTACTAGAATCAGAATCAGGTCTCCCGCTTCTGCCTTGCAGGTTTCTGCCCATACCTTCAAGTCGCTTCCCGAGTAGAATTTATCAACAGAGGATTTGAATGTCCCGTCCTCGTTGTATTTCACGTAAACCAATCCTTTGGCTCCAATCTGTGAACGTTTCACGAATTCGGTCAACTCGTCCAGTTGTTTACGGGTATATCCGGCACATTTAGGTGCGCAGATAGCCCCGATATATTCAGCATCGTTGAACACGGCGAAATCTTTCCCTTTGGCAACGGCAGTCAAATCCACGATCTTCATCCCGAAACGAAGGTCCGGTTTATCACATCCGTATTGCTCCATGGCATCCATCCAGGTCATTTTTTCCAGTTTGGGAATATCCACGCCACGAACTTCTTTGAACAAGTGACTGATCAAACCTTCGAAAACTTCCAACACGTCTTCTTGTTCCACGAATGACATTTCGCAGTCGATCTGTGTGAATTCGGGTTGACGGTCAGCCCGTAAATCCTCGTCCCGGAAACATTTCACGATCTGGAAATAGCGGTCGAAACCGGAAACCATCAGCAATTGTTTGAAGGTCTGCGGACTTTGTGGCAAGGCGTAGAATTGGCCTTGGTTCATACGGGAAGGTACCACGAAATCGCGGGCCCCCTCGGGAGTACTTTTGATTAATACCGGGGTTTCTACCTCGATAAAGTTCAAGTTACTCAAGTAGTTCCGGGTCAATTGCGCCATACGGTGGCGTAATTCCAGATTTTTGCGAACGCAGGAACGACGTAAATCCAAGTAACGGTATTTCATCCGGATCTCATCCCCCCCGTCGGTTTGATCCTCGATCGTGAAAGGCGGTACTTCCGATTCGCTCAGAACATTCAATTCATTCACGATAATCTCGATGTCGCCTGTCGGTATTTTATTATTTTTGCTGGCTCTTTCGATCACCCTACCCTTTACCTGGATCACGAATTCACGTCCGAGCTTTGCCACGTTAGCTTTAATTTCTTCGGGAGCCGATTCCTCGACAACCAATTGGGTAATCCCGTAACGGTCACGAAGATCCACGAAAGTCATGGCTCCAAGTTTCCGTACTTTTTGTACCCATCCGCTAAGACAAACGCTTTCATTCACGTTCTCCATTCTTAGCTGCCCACAAGTATGTGTTCTATACATAAATTCTCAATTTTAATTCTGGCATAAACATTGTGCGAAAATAGTAAGAATTTGTCAGTTTAAGGCATAAATAATTGAAAATTGAAGCGCGGATACTGAAAATGAAGAGATCCGTGGGAGATCGACGGGAGTTGAGAGGGAGATCGATGCCTACGGGAAGTTGATAACGGTTTTTCCTAGGTATTAAAGACAATCTAATTAGTCGGGTTTAACTCGTGGGGGAATCGGCTTTGTCTCGTCTTTGGGGACCGAACTCCGTTTGAACTCGGATGTAATTCCTCTTGATTTTGGAAAGTTTTTTCAATATTATTCTTCCGATTTTGTGATGAAACGTGGACAATTGTTTATCTTTGAAATCTGAATGAAATGATTAATAATTTAACGGTGAATTACATTGATGTGATTATATTGCTACCGTTGGTATACGGGGCTTATAAAGGGTTTAGTCAGGGGTTGATTGTTGAGATGTCAACGTTATTTGCGTTGGTGTTAGGAGTTTTTATCTCGTTGAGATATGCCGTGAACGTGGAGGGCTTCTTGAAAGATTTCGTGGCTTTGCCGGAATCATACGCCTACTACATCGCTTTCGCCGTGACTTTTCTGCTGGTTATTATCGTGATGCATCTGCTTGGGAAATTGTTGACCAAGTTGATTGATATGGTTTCATTGGGACTGTTTAACAAGTTATTCGGGATCGTTCTGGGCGTGTTGAAAGCTGCTATCGTGGTATGCGTGGTGCTTTTCATCGTGAATGCGCTGGACGTTCGTTATGATTTTATTTCGGCAAAAACGAAAGGTGACAGCTTGTTGTACAAACCTTTTGTTAACTTTGCAAATGGCGTTTACGAAAGTGCGATAAAATAAACTAAAAACTAAAAGCTAAAAACTAAAAGATAAGAGTTGAAGAACTCGTAACTTATTAACTTATAACTCGCAAATGCGAATTAAAAATTAAGAATCGATGAATTTTGTTGAAGAACTAAGATGGAGAGGGATGATTCATAATATCATGCCGGGAACCGAAGAACAATTAGCAAAAGAACAAACGACGGCTTATGTCGGAATTGACCCGACGGCTGATTCGTTACATATAGGTCACCTCGTGTCGGTTATGATGATGAAACATTTACAGATGGCCGGGCATAAACCGATTTTCGTGATTGGTGGAGCAACGGGTATGATCGGAGATCCCAGCGGTAAATCCTTAGAACGGAATTTGTTGGACGAGGATACCATTCAAAAGAACATGGCGGGAATTAAAGTCCAGTTGTCCAAGTTTATTGATTTCAATTCGAGCGAGCCGAATGCGGCAATCATGGTAAATAATTATGACTGGATGAAAAACTTCTCTTTTCTCGATTTTATACGAGAAGTGGGAAAACATATCACGGTGAATTACATGATGTCGAAGGATTCCGTGAAAAAACGATTGAGTGCCGATTCAACTAACGGGATGTCATTCACGGAGTTTACCTATCAATTGGTGCAGGGGTATGATTTTTTGTATTTACGTCGTAATTATAACTGCCTGTTGCAAATGGGTGGTTCCGATCAATGGGGAAATATCACCACGGGGGGCGAATTGATTCGCCGGAAAGATGGTGGGGAGGCTTATGGTTTGACCTGGCCGTTGATGACCAAGAGTGACGGTAAGAAATTCGGAAAAACAGAGTCGGGTAACGTGTGGTTGGATCCACAACGGACTTCTCCATACAAGTTCTATCAATTCTGGCTGAACAGCACGGACGAGGACGCTGCCCGGTATATCAAAATTTTCACGATATTGCCACCGGCAGAGATTGATGCCTTGATTGCAGAGCATCAAGAAGCTCCGCATTTGAGAAAATTGCAGAAAGTATTGGCGAAGGAGGTGACTTGTTTGATACACGGGGAAGAAGCCTATGATTCAGCTTTGGAGGCCTCCCAAATTCTTTTTGGTAATGCAACATCCGATGCGTTGAAACGTTTGGATGAAGACACGTTATTGTCTGTTTTTGAAGGGGTGCCTCAATTTGACGTTGCACGAACTGATTTAGAGGCCGGAATTCATATCGTGGACTTGATGGCAGAGAAAACTTCCATGATGTCTTCAAAAGGAGAGGCTCGGCGTGCATTGAAGGGAAATGCGATCAGTATAAATAAGGAGAAAGTGCAGGATCAAGAATTAGTGGTTACTCCCGAATATTTGATCGACGGTAAGTTTATCCTTTTGCAAAGCGGGAAAAAGAATTATTTCTTGATTACGGTGAAATAAATCGGTTTATAAGGTTCATAAAGTTATAAAGTCCGTAAAGTCTATAAGGTCACGGGTGTCCTTCGGACTGTGTTTGTCTGCAGCTTAAGCTGCAGTGGATAAAGCGCCCCGCGAGGGGTCCATGAACTTTATAAACCTTACAAACTTTATAGACTTTATGAACGAAGGTGTGCTTTCGCACACCTTTTATTGTAATTGAAAATTAATAGGAACCGTGAAAGATACTCTCACCGGTTTCTGTCTTTGCTTTCCAGGAGTCCATTTTGGCATGGATTGAATGACACGAATGGCTTCCTTGTCTAGTGAAGGGTCCACGGACCTGGAGACCTTTACGTTTGAAACGCTACCGTCTTTCTCGATGACAAATTGTACAAAAACTTTACCTTGGATGTTGTTTTCTTGAGCGATCATCGGGTATTTGATGTGCTTGGAAATCCATTTCTGTACATTGCCTCCCGGGAATTTGGGCATTTCTTCAACAACCGCGAATACTTCGGATTCCCCGGAATATTCATCTCCATACCCGTATTCCCCTTCGTACCCGTTACCCGTGCCGCTAAAGTCGTAAACTCCGTGGTTGGCAACGTTGGCATCCACGTCCATGATATCCAAGTTGTCATCCAGATTTATTTCTTCATCTACGATCTCTATTAAGTCGGTTAACCGAGGTGCAGGAGGTGGTGGCGGAAGAGCTTGTTGCATTCGTTGGGTGACGGGTATGATCTCTTCATCCAATTGTTCTTCCGTGTTTATTACTATGAAGCCTTCTTCCATCTTCACGTCGACTTTCCACTCGAAAGCAAGGAATATGCAGGCTAATGCTACGATTAGTCCGATCTCGAAGAAGATTCCTTTTTTGTTTTCGAGGTTTGCCTTTGATGATTTCTTTACTTCCATAATGTTTATTTATGATGGTTAAGCTTATACCTCTAATATACAAAAAATTAGCCAGAAATCAAAATAAACGAATGGTTTTGTCAGAAAATAGGTGAAAGATGTATAATTATATATATCACTGATTTTCAGTATAAAAAAGGAGCGGCATCCGAATGTCGCTCCTGAAGGGGAAAGGGTCTGATTTCCCTGTTTTTTTGTCTTGATTGGCACCTTATTTTGTATCTTCGTCCATCTCGAAATCCTGGTATAAGAAATCGTTGAACGGGAAACGTGCCGAGTGAATGTCTTTGGCAATCTCGTATATCTTTTCTTTCAATTCCTCGATATTTTCTTTAGATTTAGCCGAGATGTACACGGTTTCTCCTTCCTGTTTGGACATCCACATTTGTTTCAAGTCCTCTAGGCTATAGTTTTTCCGCTCGATGGGAGTGAGATCATCTTCCTCCTTTTTCGTGTACGTGAAGGCGTCTATTTTATTGAATACTGTAATCGTGGGTTTAGAATTATCCATTAACTCACCCAGTGTTTCGTTCACGACCCGGATTTGATCCTCGAATTGGGGATGGGAGATGTCGACTACATGCAAAATGACATCTGCTTCTCTCACCTCGTCCAGTGTGGATTTGAATGATTCTACCAGGTGATGGGGAAGTTTACGGATAAAACCGACCGTGTCCGCCAGTAGTAGCGGGACGTTCTTTATGGCTATCTTGCGTACCGTGGTATCCAGAGTTGCGAAAAGTTTGTTCTCTGCGAATACTTCCGATTTGCTCAGGAGATTCATGAGCGTGGATTTGCCCACGTTCGTATAGCCCACTAAGGCTACTCGTACGAGTTTTCCGCGGTTTTTCCGTTGTGTGACCATCTGTTTGTCAATCTTGGTCAACTGCTCTTTCAAACGGGTGATTTTGTCCCGGATGATACGTCTGTCGGTCTCGATTTCACTTTCTCCCGGACCGCGAAGCCCAATACCTCCTTTTTGTCTTTCCAAGTGAGTCCACATTCCCGTCAGACGAGGGAGTAGGTATTGATATTGTGCCAGTTCAACTTGAGCTTTTGCTTCTGCCGTACGGGCTCTTTTGGCAAAAATATCCAAGATGAGGTTGGTACGGTCAAGGACTTTTCTGCCTTTTAGTTCTCTTTCCAGATTTCTGATTTGTGTCGGGCTTAGTTCATCATCAAAAATAATCAAGTCAATATCGTTATCTTCGACGTATGTTTTGATTTCTTCCAATTTCCCTTTACCGACAAAGGTAGCCGTTACCGGCTTATCCAAGTTTTGCGTGAATATTTTCACTGTTTCCGCTCCTGCCGTTTCTGCAAGGAACGCAAGTTCGTCTAAGTATTCACACATCATATCGTAGCTGATGTTTTCTGATTGTAGCGCTACACCTACAAGAATGGCTTTTTCTGCTTCTTTTTTCGTGTAAAAATATTCGCTCATAAATAGGAAAAGAAGGGGCTGACGATGATCGACAGCCCCTTGTTATAATTTAACATGTCTTATTTACTGTAACTGGAAGTTGATAGGTACAGTGTAAGATACTCGAACCGGTTTACCTCTCTGTTTTCCAGGTTTCCATTTCGGCATGGCTTTTACCACGCGGATAGCCTCCTTGTCCAAAGATGGGTCAACGGATCTGGCAACTTTCACGTCGCTAACACTACCGTCTTTCTCGATCACGAATTGTACGAAAACTTTACCCTGAATGTTATTTTCCTGTGCGATCATCGGGTATTTTACGTTCTTCGCAATCCATTTTTGTACACTACCTCCGGGGAACTGCGGCATATCTTCTACTACTTGGAAAATATCAGCTTCTCCGTCGCTCTCTTCTTCTCCCCAGCTGTCTCCGTCGTAATCGAAGTTATAATTATTCTTGTTTTCAACGTCAGCTTCAGCGTCGTCGATTTCAAGTTCCTCGTCAATACTTAATTCATCTTCCACGATCTCGATCAAGTCCGTCAATTTCGGGGCTGGAGGAGGTGGTGGGGGTGGTTTCATCATTTGTTGAGTAATAGGAATAATTTCCTCCTCAACCTGCTCTTCTTGGGTAATAACAAACCCTTCTTCTACTTTCGTGTTGGTCTTCCAGTTGAAAGCACTCAGTAGAATCCCTAGAGCTATAACAAAACCGATCTCAAGGAAAATGGTCTTTTTCCCTTCAAGATCTGCTTTAGGTGATTTTTTTACTTCCATGTTATTAGTTTAATATTATAGTTCTGTTTTTCTCACAATTTGCGTGGGTAAAAATAGTCAAATTCATAATAAACCGCAATATTTCTCCCCTTTTTTTTGAAGAAAATGTTAAAATGATCGCTAAACTTCATTAAAATCTTCTTAAAAGTTTGGGTTGTTGTTCATATCATGTTGATTTCATGTCGATGATGGCTTGGGAGAGGAAAAGTAAAAAAGGACAACCAATTTAAGGTTGTCCTTTTTCGGGATGTTCGTATTGTATGTAAATCACTGTATGTTTCTCTTATTTTAACTGGAATGTGATCGGGATGGTAAACCGAACTCTTACGGCTTTGTCCCGTTGCATTCCCGGAATCCATTTCGGCATGGCCTTAACCACACGGATAGCTTCTTGTGACAAATCCGGATCAGCGGAACGAACCACGTTAATGGAACTGATGCTACCGTCTTTCTCTACCACGAATTCAACAAATACTTTTCCTCCGATGCCCATTTCTGCACATCTTGCCGGGTATCTTAAATTTTTCCTAAGCCATTTGTTCAAGTCTCCGTTAAAACGAGGCATTTTTTCAACTGTAAAGAACGGAAGATCTCCCTCACCGGGATCATCACCCTCGTCATCATACCCGCTCTGCCAGTCGGTAGCCTTACCCGTTAAAGAGCCTTTCGTGTTTGCGTTATCATCAACAACGTCCATCTCATTTTCAAGATCCATCTCGTTTTCCACGACCTCGATGAAATCCAAAGGTTTTACGGAAATCTTGGGAAGTGGTTGTGAAGCTCTTTGTGGTACAAAAACGGGAAGAACTTCCTCTATGTCACTCGTCTCAACAGGAAACGTGATCTCTTTGGCCTCTTCCTGGTAGTATTTTGTCTCAAAGGCAAAAAACACCGTAGCCAAGGCTACAATAAAACCGATCTCGCGGAAAATAAACCGCTTGTTCTCAAGATCGGAACGGGATGTTTTCTTTGCTTCCATGACGTTTATCTTTAAATGTTATTTAAACGTTAATTTGATGTTTCAAAAATAGAAGATAAAAATGATATAAACAAGTTTTTTGCCGAGAAATGTGAATATTTTCTTAAAATTTTTACCCTGTAATTTTAAAATAACGTTAAGATGCCCGTGTTTATTAGGTTTTCTGGATTATTTGTTTTAGAAAAGAAAATAGTTGTCTCTAACTTTTTTACCTTTGTGTTATGATTGAAGTATTATTTATTCAAATTCCGGCAGGAGCTAATCGGGATAAAATGTTTGCTGGGTTACGATCTGTTGTGTCTAAAGAATGTTATGCCGAAGTCCTCGGGTATGGAAGCAAGGAAGTTGCCCTTCGCAGGTTGTTAGGAGAGGCATTGGTTCGTTTTGCTCTGAAAAAATATTGGAATCTGACCTCGGAAGATTATCGGATTGACCGGGGAGAGAAGGGAAAACCTTTTATTGTGGGCGTAGAAAATGTATTTTTTAATATTTCACATTCGGGGGATTACGTTGTTTGTGCCGTGTCCGACCGGGAGATCGGTATTGATATTGAAAAACGGGCAAAAGCTCGTATGGAAGTTGCGGGACGTTTTTTTCACGGGGAAGAGGTGGCACAATTGAAAATGTTGGAAGAGGATAAACAAGATCAATTATTTTTTAATTACTGGTCTGTGAAGGAAAGTTTTTTGAAATATATAGGTACCGGATTGACCCGCCCGTTGAATAGTTTTATTGTTTCGTTTTCCGGGGGAGATGTGTCTTTATTTGAAGGGGAAAATAAGTTACCGCTGTACGTGTATGCCTGTCCGGTAGATGATGGATACGCCTGTCATGTCTGTTGCGAGTACGAAGAATTAACGGGGATACATGAAATCTTTTTAGAAGAGATCACCGGGTGTTAGATGATCTCTTCGTGGGGTTATTACTTGATGCGTGTGATTATTCTTTCGACTTGTTTTGTTTGAGTCGGTTGGAGTTTTTTGCAGATCTCCTCCAAATAAGAACAAGCTTTCTCTTTCTGTTGTTGATTTGCTATTTGTTGGAATCCTTGGAGTTCTTGCAACACGTTCATTTGTTCTTTGGTATCTGTAATCCGTTCGGGTAGATCCCGTAATACCGTGAGAATTTCAAGTATCCTGTCTTTTTGCTTGTTGTCGATTATTTGGCGGAATACCATACAATACCTTAGTGAAAGAACTCCTTTATAATGGTCTTTTTCAAAAAGTTTAAGGTCAGCGATGCGTTTCTCGAAGTCTATTCCCATTGATTTAAAGATACGGAATTCTTCTAAATAGGCCGACATGATTTTCTCTTCGACTTCTTGCTGTCCGATTTGTTTGCTAAAAGCTTTTCGATTGTCAACCAGATAGCGGAATAGAGGGGTGTCGACATTTGTTATTTCTGTTTTAATGAGGGACCAATTTTCTGCTTCGCATAGTTTTTTGACTCCCAGTTGGGGCATCGTTTCTCCCAGAACGATTTGTAGTTTTTGTTTATCCTGTTTTTGCAAAATAGTTATATATTTTTTTAGAAATGCCTGCTCCCGGTTTCCTTCGGCGTACTCCTTGTTTAATTCTGTCAGTTCGATTACGTTTTTGACTTTTTGTACGAAATTATCTTCAGGCTTTGACACGGCTCCCCCGTCCATGCGGCAATAGAGACTTCCGTCATGGTTGATGAACAAGTATGTCGGATAGAATTGTACGTTGTATTTTTGAGCAATATCAATCCCTTCTCCCTCCTGCATATCTTTCATGATGCAGATATAGTTCTTGTTGAAATATTCCCCGCATTCTTTTAACGGGAAAATAAATTTGACCATGTATTTGCATGGTCCACAGGTTTTCGTGTAACAGTCAATGAATAATTTCTTCCCGGTTGTTTTTGCTTTTGCCAAGGCTTCCTGAAAGGTTAGATCCTCGAAGTTCGTACCTTCTTGAGCAATGCTGTTGCTGGCTAGAAGAAGTAATAAGCTAATGATAGAAATAAATTTCATGGTTATGATTTTAAGATGTTTTGAATTAAGTCTTTCATTTCTTTGTCGGGACTGGGGGCAAATACGGTGATGATTTTTCCTTCTTTGTCTATGATGAAATAACGAGGTACTCCTACTATTTGATAATCTGTTTCAAAATGAGAATCACCTGTGGGAGAGATAATAAGATTTATTAATCCGGTCATGTTGTTTTCCTGGATAGCTTTTAACCACTTATCCCGGGTTCTTTCTTGATCAATAGAAACTGTTAGGAAAATAATGTTTCCATTTTCTTGAAATTCATTCTTTAGTTGAATGAATTTCGGCATTTTTTCAATGCAACTGCAACACCACGTGGCCCATACGTCTACAACGATGACTTTGCCTTTAAAATTACCGAATGTGTAGATGTTCCCATCCGAATCTTGTAATGAAGATAATGGTGCCGGTTTGCCTTGGCCCAAGAGTTCATATTGCGTGTATAGTTTTAATATTTCAAGTTTTAAGGGAGAGGATTCTACATGTGATTCTATGATTGGGCGTAGTTGGGCAATTTCTTTTGTACAGCCATTGTTTTGAAGAAGGAATTTTATTTTTTTCAGATAAATCTCATGTAACAATTTATTGTCACCGGAAAAGATTTCATTTAGTTTCGTGTAGTCATTATGATTGAGGGCTCTTGTGGGAAATTGTGTCGAGATGGTGATACCGTCTCTTGCTGCATCAAAAGACTCTCCTTCTTTTAAGGCGAGAATCATGTAATAATAATTCGTGAATTCTTCTGGAGAATTTTGTTGCATGAATGTGATAACCGAGGAGTCATTTAACACTATGGGTGAAATTTCCTGAAGTAAAAGTTGAATATCTTCTTTTTCTCCTTTACTGCAAATGATGTATTCTCCGCTTTTTAGAGTCATAAAGCAATTATTTATGGTAGTAAATGCTGCCGTGTTTGTTCGTTTGGTATTATTGTGATAAGTCTCGATAATATCTTTGGCGGAGGCAAAATTCTTTGACCATTCTTGCTTTAGATGCTGATATGCATTGAGGTTTTGTGCAAAAAGAGGAAAATATAATAGTTGCAGGAAAATTAAAATTTTTATCTTCATATCTTGTGTGAGATTATGCTTTTTTCGAGTTACTCCAACTCCCCTCCCGTGTAAGGAGAGGGGAGTTGTGGTGTGGGATTCGTAATTAACGAAAGGACTTTTGACGCACCTTATTTCTTAGGTCCTTTGGCTATTCCTTCGAGATCAATGTTGTAATTGTTTTTTATATGGTTTACCACGATTTCATATCTTGAGTTGACAAGAGGATATGTTTCCGGAGAATATTTTGCTTGAAATTCTTCTTTCGTGTAAAACATGGCTGCTCTTATGTAGGATAGATAGTCTCTATACGGATAGGCTTTTGTGTCCCAACTTGCATTTGTATATTCGGATATACTATACGGCGAGCTTTCTTTACTAAAATCTCTGGCAAGAATGTTAATAAAACCTCGAGTTAGATAATAATCTGGCTTGTCTTTTTGACTGTTCGTAATTGCAGTGATGTAGTCAATTCCTTGTTTGAAACTATCCGGTTCATTTATTACTTTGTTTTGTAAAGCCGCTTCAAACATTAGATAAAGTAATGTTGCTCTTTTGATTTTTAAATCTTGTGAATTAGGATGAGCAATTTGATCGGCAGTGAAGCTAATTGCCCAATAATCAAAACCGTCTGTTTTTAATCCTACAAAATTACGGTTCCCCGTTCCGGTCCCCGTTCCGGTCCCTGTTCCGGTTCCCGTTCCGGTCCCTGTTCCGGTCCCTGTTCCGGTTCCTGTTCCAGTTCCGGTCCCTGTTCCAGTCCCCGTTCCGGTCCCATTGGGATCCTCTCCCGGGTTCAATCCTCTTAAATTATCCAGCATATATATTTTAGCTGGTAACACTAGTTTAGCAATTTCCGGAGTTACATAATTGAGAACATGATTTTTGAGAAAGTCGACGTAATACGGTGTTTGTTCGTCTGTTAAATCATTCCCATAATATAATTTTCCTGTACCCAAGGATGTCCATTTGCGATTAAGGTCTTGGGGGGTAATACCTTTGTATAGTAAATATACCCCATAAACATCGTGAATGTCCTTGATTTCTTTATCCCACGAATTGTTTCCTTGAGGGAATTCAAGTCGTAAAACCGAATAATTACCGGAAGGGGTAACATCACCTTCATTGTAACAGGAGGTTAACATGAAGATACTGCTTATAGCTATTAACAATATGATCTGTTTCATGGCATACTATTTAATTAAAGGTTAATACCGTTGCGTGGTGCGGGGGCCAATGGGTTTTGTTCTAGTAAATTATTCAATTCCAAAGCATCGGGTGGTAATGGAATCGTGTATCCGGGATCATGTTCTTTGAGCGTGTAAACGAGCGTTGATTGCGCATCCGGGTACCATGTGTGTTGAATTTGTGGCATTCCCCAACGGCGTAAATCAAACCAGCGATGATCCTCAAAGCAGAGTTCTCGGCGTCGTTCGTTATGTATAAATGTAATTAATTTCTCGGGGTCCGTGATATTCTCGTTTTGATAATTTAAAGGAAACCGGAATCTTCTAAATTCATTTAGTGTATTTAGGGCTTCTTGTCCGGCATTCGCTACTCCGGCTTTGTAAAGCATGGCTTTTGCCTCGCAGAAATTCAAGTAAGCTTCCGACAATCGAAGACTTCTACCAAAAGCATCATTCGCTGCAACCGGTTGATAATATGCCTTAGAACTTACGTTTATTTTCCCGAAAGCTGAGGGCATTGCTTCAAGCTCGTTATCTTCATTGATAATTTGAAATTTACTACGAATGACGTAACGTTCTTTACGCAGGTCGTTTTCTGTTTCGTCAAAACAATTCATGAGTTCTTTCGAGGCTCTAAAAAACGGATGGTCATTTGTTGAGACACTTACGTTGTAAACATATTTAGTTACATCTGTAATATTTCCGTATACCCAAATAACTTCGCTCGATGTCGTGTAAGAGTGATAGTTTATGTAAGAGGGGATACTAGGGTCTTCTTCTGAGTATGTTTTGATTGTGTTCAAATCCAATAAATGAAAATTCCCGTTTGTAATGACATGATTTGCGTAGGTTGCGGCTTTTTCCCATTCTTCCATGTATAAATAAGCTCTGGAAAGAAGGAGATGAACCATGGGAAGGCTGGTTCTTTTGTTGGGTTGCCATTGTTGAGCGCTCGGTAAGGTCTTGTATAAGCGTTCGGCTTCTAGAAGATCTTTTATAATTTGAACATACACTTCTTCTACGGTGTTTCTCTTCAGTTCGGATTCCTCAATACCACTATTTAACTTCAATGGAACACCTAGCGCTGTCTTATCGTAGTTGTAAGGGGCTCCGAATATGTTGATTAAATTGAAATAAAGGAATCCGCGAAGAGCTAAAGCTTGGGCTTTTACAGAATTGATAGCATTCTTGTCATCGTTTATATCATCAACATAGTCCAGAATAGCATTTGCTCCTAATATCAAGGCATAATAAGAGCTATAAAGGTTTGTGTATTTCTCCCCGGCAGTACCCATAATGTCATACATATTGGATTGCCAAGTGTAAGGAGCATACCATCTGTTTGCATCTGAACCGACTTTCACTCCTTGATAAGGAGCTGGAGCGATATCGTCATCCAACAGATGGAGAAATACATTTAATTCTGTAATACCGTTACGTGGATAAGCTTCTCCAAGTAAAAGTTCACTTAAGGAGTTGGCGTCTTTGGGAACAAATTCACTCTTGGATTTGGGTTCGAGAAAATCTCCACAACTTCCAAGAATTAGACTTACAATGCAAAGAAATATAATTCGTTGTTTCATAATGTTATCTTTAAAATCCTACACTTAAACCACAAGAAAAGATCTTGGGCATGACACTATCTCCTAACTCCGGGTCGAATCCATTGAAACGATTACTGCCAATGACGAATGGATTATTGAGGTTTGCACTAATCGAACAATTGGTGGCTCCGAATTTAGAGCATATCCGGGGTGGCATATTCCACGATACTGAAATTTGGTTACATCGTAAAAAAGAGGCATTAACAACCATTGCATCGGAATTTGCCCACATGGAGTAAATGGAATTGGATTGTGTTCCGTCAGGAAGTTGTATGTTATATACGTCTTCGACGGAAGTGTATAAAGCCGGGTAAATCGTGTGTTTTTCATCGCCGGGTTTTTGCCACCGTTTTAGCAGGTCTTTCGACAGGTTATGGTAAGGGGCCGGAAGTTTCCCGTAGTTGAAATTTGCATAAGGATTCGGAAGGCGTTTCTTGGCACCAAGTAACACGGAAAAATCGACACCTAATGACAGGCTCTTGTAGCGTACACGTGTGTTGACTCCACCCGTGAAGTAAGGGTCCTTTTGACCGGAATATACCAGAAACGTGGTAGGATCAATATCGGGATCTATTTCATCGAAACCAATCCGGTTGAAGGTTGGATAACCTGTTTGCGGGTCAAGTCCGGCAAAAGAATACGACCAGAAGGCACTTAGTGGATACCCTTTCTTTAATAAACGGTCACTACTGCCGGTAAGGAAATTATCTTTCGTCAGTTTATCTGCTTTTATCCGGACATCATCGTTTTGAGCTTTATTCCAGTTTTTGGATGCGTTGATACCGATGGTCCATGCGAAATCTTTTCTTTTGTAAGGGGTTAAATTTATAGAGTATTCAATCCCGTGATTATGGATCCGACCTCCGTTTAATTTCATGGTTGCCATACCGTATTCTTGTGCAATATCCTGGTTGATAATGGCATTTGAGCGTCGTCCATAATATTCGAAACTCATGGTGATACCATTAAACAATTGCATGTCTAACCCTAAGTTCCAAGTTTTTGTGCGTTCCCATTTTAACAGGGGGTTGGGCAAACTGGATATGGTCAAGTAATATTCGTCATAACCTCCTATAATTCCCCGGTACTGGGCAATGAGATCAGGGCTTACGGAATTTACAACATTTCCTTGAATCCCGTAGGTCGCGCGTAAATTCAGTTGGTTGAGCCATGGCAGGTAGTTTTTTATAAATTCCTCCTCGGCAATTCTCCAAGATATACCGAAGGAATATGTCGGGTCAAATTGGTTGTTGGCATCTTGCCCGAATCTATTAGATGCGTCTGACCTTATGTTGGCATTGAATACGTAGCGATCTTTTAAAGAATAGGCTAACGTAGCAAAAAATGACACGAAATTATTGGTAATACTTGTGTTTGCCCATCCTCCTTGGTAGAGTTTATCCAGCGCACCCCAGGAAATAGGGACGACTCCGCCAACGGGAACAATTTCTGTCGGCTTGGAGGGAGAGACTAATATCTCGCCTCGTTCGGGAACGTATCCCCAAACCGTGTTTGTGTTATTTTTGTTTGCTTCTGAACGGATTTCCATTCCGGCCATTGCGTTGATCCGGTGGAATTCGTGAATGGTTTTGGAGAACACGATTTTGTGTTGCATATTGTACGAGGTATTGTTTGTCTCGTTTGTGGCCAGTTCACCTCCGAATGGTAATAACGCTGCTTTGAATTTGGCGGAACCGGATGACTCTGAGCCATAAGCATAACCTCGATAGTTGCGTTCAATGTAGGATGTTTTCTCTCCTGCAAATGATTCCGAATTATTCAGGTTGAAAGCAATACTTCCCACGAATTGGTATTGAAGCCAGGTAACAATATTCCAATTCACGTTAAGTGACATATTTACGTTTTTTGCTTTATTTTTAGAGTAACTGTTTTCCATCTCGTTCAAGATGTTGTAACCGTATTCAAGTTGCCCGGTTCTATTTAGTTTGTACTCGTAGTATTGTTTATAAGATACCCGATCTCCGTTTTCATCAACAAAAGGAATTGCCCGGCTGGTTTGTTTTGCGTAAGTTTCAGGACTAACTCCCGGTCCATATCCTTTCCTGTCAGTAAATGAATTACTTAGATTGAAATTAACAGAAAGAGATTCCAGTAGTTGGGCGTTGACATTCAATCGAGCGTTAAACTGTGTCATGTCATCACCTTTTTGCGTTCCGTGGCTTGAAGAGTAGCCAAAAGAAGCATTGTATGTCACTTTCTGGGAACCTCCGGTAATGCTTAAGTTATGAGAATGACTGACAGAATTTCGACACAGGATGTCAAACCAATCAGTGTTACACGTTTCCAAGTATTCCATCTGTTTCATGAAATTTTCTTCGCTGATTTGGCGATTATTGTACATGGCCATTAACCCTTCATAGGTATATATTTGAGGAAGAGGATCGCTCTGGTACCTGATTCCGGCGTCATAAGCTTCTTTACTGAATTGAATCCTTTCTTTGGAGTTCATGAAGTTGAACATCCCGTAGTTGGGACGGGCTCTAAATGATAAATTCGTTGAATAACGAATGCTTGTTCTCTCTGCGCTCCCTTTCTTCGTGGTAATCACGATGACCCCGTTGGAAGCTTTTGAACCGTAAATAGCCGTTGCGGATGCGTCTTTTAAAACAGTGATTGTTTCAATGTCAGCAGGATTTAACCATGATATCTGGTTCCCGATCAAGTTTTTCATATCTTCCGTTACAGCGGAGCTGGCATCAATGGGGAGTGGGTCTGGCTGGATGATACCGTCAACGACCCATAGCGGATCCGTGTTTCCGAAAATAGTGGAAGTTCCGCGGATCGTGATTTTAGGTGAACTACCTATACGAGAAGAAGAATTGACGACAACCATTCCCGGAATCTTCCCTTGTAACATTTGGTCGATAGAATTGTATGCCGGCATCATAATATCTGCGGCTTTTACTGTCGTGTAAGAACCCACCATGTCCCGGCGATTGATGCTTTGATAACCTGTCACCACGACTTCATCCAGTTGGGCCTCTTCTGGCTCCAGGATTATCGTCACGGGTTTCCCGGCCATGCAGGAGACCTCTTTCGTTTGCATACCCACGAACGAGAAAATAAGAGTTTGTTCTTTTTGTTCATTTAACGTGATCGTGAAATTTCCGTTTACGTCTGTTGCCACGCCCGATTTTGTTCCTTTAATAATTACCGTTACCCCGGGGAGCGAGTTGCCGGCTTGATCGACGACTTTGCCGGTGATCGTGTGTGTCGAAGTCGTGGGAGATGTTTCTTCCGTCTCTTTCACGACGACCACCCCTTCCACCATCGAATAGGTTAAACCGAAGTGTTTCAGTACGGTTTCAATAGCTTCGTTTACAGGTACATTTTTCAGTACGAGGTCTTTACATCTTTTATCTTTTACTTTTTCCAAGTTGTAAAGAAATTTTACCCCGGTTTGTTGCCGAAAAGAATTGATCGCTTCGACAAAAGAAACTTCTTTGTAGTTCATGTTTACCGCTTTGCCTTGTGCTTTTAAGTTCGTATGACACGTAAGCAAAACAAATAAAAACAGAAAGCTTGCAAGAACCTGCATGATTCTTCCTTTTTTTTTCATAATTTTGAGACGTTTAGTTATATAAATTAAACCATATCAAACCGGATTTTAGTTGGCGCTTGGTCCGGTTTGTTTTTTTATAAACCTACTGTTAAAGTATTCCCTTTTAATGTTAGTTTTACATCAGCACTTTTTTCGAACATCTCGATGAAAGTTATAATATCCTTGAAACGACTGAGGTCTCCCGAAAAATGCAAATCTTTTACCTCTTCATTCGTGTAGAAAATGTGAATATCGTACCATCTGGACAATTGTTCCAGAATATCTTCCATCCTCATTTCCTCAAACAAGAACATACCGTCTTTCCAGCAAGTGAAGTACTTGGTGTCCACCGTTCTTAACTTACTTTCTCCGTTCCCGTTGACCGATAATTGTTGATCGGGAGCAAGGATAATGCTTTTACCATCCGGTAGATCACAAGATACTTTTCCTTGTACTAACGTGGTCACGAGTTTCTCTTTCCCCGGATAGTTACACACGTTAAATTGAGTACCGAGAACCGTGATGTTTCCTAGGGATGTCTTCACGATAAAAGGTTTGCCTTCTTGTTTTGTAACTTCAAAAAAAGCCTCTCCTGCCACGGAAACTTCTCTCGTGTCACCCGTGAATTGGATCGGATACCTTAATTCAGAATCGGCATTCAGCCACACTTTTGTCCCGTCTGCCAACACTAACGAGTATTCCCCTCCCCGGGGAACAACCAACGTGTTATAGAGGGGTGCCGTTTGCTGTTGAGCCTGTTCGGTATCATACCGTAGTCCCATGGAATCGATATGAATGTTAATCCCGTTTTGTTCGTCGATTTTCACGGAGTCTCCTTTCAATTCAATTTCCAGACCATCATGTTTAATCAAGAAAGCTTTACGTGTTCCCGGATGTACTTCGGTAAGAAAGAGTTCATCTGGGGTAGGTGTCGATTCGGGAAGTTGCTGGAAATACAGGAATGTCCCTGTTCCGATTAGGATAATAATGGCGGCTGCAATTTTTAATAAGCCGGGTGACACCCATCTTTTTCTTGGTTGAACAACTTGCTGGTAGGCCTTTAGGTAATTGAAGCGTTGTTGTTCCCGAAGTTTTTTGGAAACGTAACCCTTCTCTTGCAGTTTATCTGCAAGTTGTTTCAGCATATTGTCATCGATAGGTTCTTCCGTGTGTTCTGTGATCTTTTTTAATAGCCACTCGGTCTTATCTGATAATGCATTCCATTTCATCGGATTCGATTTTTATGCGTTATTTTATCTATAAATCCGAAAGTGCTATATGCGGGTGACAGCTAGAGTAATTTTTTTTACTTTAATATTTCCAGAATGTATATGAGAAGTAAACTTTGTTTTAAATTTTCTTTGAGAAACACGTAGGCTCTTTTCTTTTGCGTTTTTACCGTGTTGATGCTGATATTCAGTTGGTCGGCAATCTCTTGCACGGTCAACCCGTCAATACTCAATAGCAAGATGTTTTTACGTTGTTCCGGTAATTGATCAATGACCACGTGTAATTTGCGAATAAGCTCTTCTTCGACGGCTTGGTAGAAATCAACATCTTCAACATCGTCTTGTTCTTTGCTCCATCTTTGTAATCTTTGATTATCGACATTCTTATCCCGGAGATATTTTAAAGCGTTATTGTGTACCGAACGGTATAGATAAACCGAGAGGGCTTTCATCTCTTGGAAATGGAGCGAAGAATTCCAGATGGAGATAAAGCATTCTTGAACGATGTCTTCCGCCACGGTTTCATCTACAACAATTTTAGTCGTGTAATTGCATAGAGTCCCGTAGAAATAGCGATATAGCTCTTTCCATGCATCAGATTCTTTCTGATTTATCCCTTTTAAGAATTTCTCTTGACTTGACACGGTGTGATTTCCAATTGTTTTTGCAAATAAACAAAAACTTATTGAAATAAAAAAGTTGCGGCCCCATGCACGGGCCGCAAAAGTCTAATCTTGGATGGTCTCTTTGATAAAATCTTCCATGTTGGAAGACTGGAGAGGAGCTTGTAATTCTATGATCTTTCCAGCGGGATCAATGAAAATAAATTGAACCATGCTGGCAGCACTGTAATGACATTTCTGTAAAAAATGTTTATCGAATCCCGCGTAAAGATGGGTCCCGACTTGTACTTCCTCGTTTTGTATGGTTTGGACCCAGTTGTCTTTTTTATTCTCAATAGACAAGTTAACCAAAACGATGTTTTTCTTTTTAAATAGAGGTTGTAGTTTTTTCAACTCGGCAAATTGTTGTATTGCGGGGCTGACACATGGCCACAAATAAAGGCAAACATATTTGCCCTTGAAGTCTTTAAGGGAGAATTCTTTATCTGAAATATCAACGGCTTTAAAATCCGGAGTAGGTTGTCCGGGGGAAACTGCGGCCCAACTATCATACGTCTGCTGGTATTGGGCAAGTAATTCTTTGTCTGTCACGTGTTTCCGGTAGAAAGCATCCAGTTCAGTACTTTTCTGAATTCCGGCATCCTTGATATAATTGTTGGCAATAATGGTGAGTAAATTCTGTTTAACTTGTTCATCTTTGGTGTTATTGTTGATGTACTCCATTTGTTTCATGGCTTTTTCGTAGGGAGTACGAATAGGCGTCTTACGACTCATGATGAATGTGGGAACTTCGGTCATGAGAGTGCGATATTGTGATAGGCACAATGAATTTAGGTCTTCTTCCAACCAAGCTTTAAGCTCGTTGTAATAATCATCTCCCGGGGTATATTCAATCTTTGCCATATAGGGGTGCATCCGGGGATAGTCAAGTAATGACAAGCCCAGCATGTATTTAATCCGATTCTTTTCGAGTTTCACGAATTTACTGCTTTCCTTTGTCAAGGCTGGTGTCAGGCTGTCTAACAATTGTTGATTCTCCTTTACTTTCTCTTTCAGCAATTTCACAAAGTCTTTTATGTCTAAAGCGAAGTCCTTGTTTGCGGGCCATGATATTTTCACGTTCTTCAAGTAATCGGCAATGTTTTCTCGCACTCCCTCCATTTTTAGTGTTTTCTTCATGCTTTCTCCGTCAAAGGATAGTTGGATATGATCTCCTTTTTCGGCATAAATCGTCTTCTGCTCGGCAAAGCCGTTATGGAGAGTTAAGTAGATCGCATCCATATCTTCGATACGATATTCTGCATGTCCTTTGGCATCGAAATCCATACCAATCATGGACTCTTTCAAGTAGGAAATGACAAAACCCATTTCCGGGATTTTCTCCACATCTACGGAGAGCGTGATGTTGTTTTGACTTTTTGCAGTATGAGTACAAGAGGTTAGTGCGATTAGAAAAATAATAAACTTACATTTCATGTTACAAGTTTTAAATTTACAATGATTTTACGATCACAGAACACGTTATTAAATCCGGAACGGGTGGTTGCGGGTGACAGTGTTTATAAAAAAAATGAAGACCGGCAAATAGTTATTGCTGGCCTTCATTTTTTATAATGAACTTACGGGTTCTTACAAAAGATCGTGTTTGTACAAGTATTCCGCTATCTGCACGGCATTCGTGGCAGCGCCTTTGCGCAGGTTGTCGGAAACTACCCACAGATTGAGGCTGTTGGGTTGGGAGAAATCCCGGCGTAAGCGGCCCACGAAGACTTCGTCTTTCTCGTTGGCGGTGATGGCCATCGGGTAAAGGTTCTGGGCGGGATCGTCCTGCACGATGATACCTTCTGAATGGGCGAGCAGGTCACGAAGTTCGTCAAGGTCGTAATCTTGTTTGAATTCGATGTTTACACTTTCGGAGTGTCCGCCCATGACGGGAACCCGTACGGCCGTGGCGGTTACTTTAATCGTGTCGTCATTTAATATTTTGCAGGTCTCGTTGACCAGTTTCATTTCTTCTTTTGTGTACCCGTTGTCGGTGAATGAGTCGCAGTGCGGCAGACAATTCCGGTCGATAGGGTGAGCGTATGCTTTTTTCACCTCCCGGCCTTCCCGTTCGCCTTCGAGCTGGTTGATTCCTTTCAAACCGCTTCCGGTCACGGATTGGTACGTGGAAACGACGACTCGTTTGATCCCGTATTTTTTGTGAAGGGGTGCCAACGTAACGAGCATCTGTATTGTTGAGCAGTTCGGGTTCGCGATAATCTTATCTTCTTTGGTTAAGGTGTTTGCGTTGATTTCGGGGATCACCAATTTTTTCGTCGGGTCCATTCTCCAGGCTGACGAGTTGTCGACCACGGTAATTCCGGCTGCGGCGAATTGGGGTGCCCATTCCAATGAGGTCTCTCCCCCGGCAGAGAAAATAGCGAGTTGAGGTTTCATGTTGATCGCGTCCCGCATACCCATGACCTTGTAGTTTTTCCCCTTGAAGGTAATTTCTTTGCCTACCGAACGCTCGCTGGCTACCGGTATTAACTCTGTTACCGGGAAGTTTCTTTCTTCCAGAACCTGCAACATTTTTCTTCCGACTAATCCTGTTGCTCCTACTACTGCTACTTTCATCGTGTATAATTTGATTTAATGATTAGATTCCCTTTTCGGGAGTCTTTTTATGAGTTAGGTTATATTAACGCCTCAAAAGTAGTGAATAAGCATTGCTTGAACAATAGGGGGATGTTATTTTTTCAACAATCATACGGGATGTTAAATTCTTAACTCTTTTAATCATCTAGTCATAAAATCACTTAATCGGAAATCATAGAATCACTCAATTGAATAGTCCATTCCCCTTTTGAGAATCATCTCTTTATCTTGTTTCTTCAACCCGACCTCGTAATAGTTCACGGGTTGGTCGTGGTCTCCGAGGTACATGCGTGGTCTCCGGACAAAACCGGGATTGACGAGCGAGTAAGTGGAGTCAAAATAAGGGGTCTGAATCTCGGCCATATTCAACAGGGTATGGAAGATTGAGGCGTTCGAAGAAATGGGGGCGCTACTATTGTAACGTGCAACCTCGTATTTTTCTGGTCTGGCATCAATGTAATTTTCCGAGAACCACATCAGGAATGGAATGTGTATCTGGTAATAGGTCGGGATCGGTGAGGCGTGCAGGAATCTTTTCCGGCTGTCGTCCAGTAAATCCTCCCCGTGGTCCGGCGAGTAAATCATGGTGGCATCAGCTCCCGAGTTCTTCAATATCCCGATCAGGCTGTGCAGGAAGTAATCCGTGTACAGGACGCTGTTGTCGTAAGCGTTGATGAGCTGGTCCTTGTTTTTGTACTCGACTTCCGTGGCGTTGGCCGGTTGAAATTTGGCAAATTCTTCCGGGTAACGCTCTTTGTAGTTGAAGTGCGACCCGTAGGTGTGGAAGACAATGAATAGGTTCTCGCTCAATGAATCCACGTATTGCTGTATCAACGGGAGCATTTCTCCGTCGAATTTATTGACCGTGATTAATCCCCCGTCGGCTTGAGGACGTACATTGACATGAATGTCTGCCTCCGCGGCAAAGTAATCCGTGAATGATCGGTTCGGTGTCTGGTTTGACAGGAATATTGTTTTAAACCCGGCCTCTTTGAAGGCAGTTACGATGCTTTTATGCGTGTAGAGGTACTCGTAGTGGCAAGCGTCGGCGGCGGACAGAATGAGTGGTACGCTTTTGTGTGTCGTGTTAGATTGTGTTAAGGCATCTTTGTATAGTACCAGATTATCCTCGTTTTTCAATAACGGGTTGGTTTCCCGCTGGTACCCCCACAGTTCCCAGTTTTCAGCCCTTCCGGCCTCCCCGATTACCAGCACGTATATTTCCCGGCGTTGGTGAACGGAATCACGGGTGGCATGATAGACGAAATCTTTCGAGGTGACGGGATAGTTCATGCTGCGGTTCCATTTCACTCCCGCGTAATACAAGTTATACATCACGTTTGCCGGGTATATATCTGTTTTTACCTCGTAGGTGTTATCCCTGTGTTTCTCGAAAGCGACCAGTCCGGAACCAATGATAAAGAAGATGATTCCCCACGTGATCATGTGCTTGCGGAACACGGCAGTACGTTTCACTTTATGGTGTACGGCAATAGAGGCCAGCACGATAACAGGGATATAAAGGACGCAGACAATGATAATGGAGGGCCATATATTTCCCAGCAATTCCCCGGCCTCGGAGGCGTTCGTGGTGGGTAGGTTCAGGAACATATCAACAGCGATGACCGACTCTCCGAAGAGATAGAACAAAACGAGCTGGAAGGCGTGTAAGATCAGTACCGGAATCAGTATCAATTGCATGAGGCCCGCCCGTTTGAACAGGGAGAACACGACCATGTAAACACCAAGTGGTAGTAGGATCAAGATCGTTTTGCCCAGTCCGGAGAGAGGTTCCGTGAAAAGCAAGCAGAAATTCGGGACTAAATTCAACACGATAAAGAGCCAAAACAGTAATCTTGGCTGTTTCACGAAATTCACGATCCCTTTAGAAAGCTTCGTTAATACCGAAGTAGAATGCGCTGACGCCTTTGCCGAATCCATAATCTAATCTTACGTTTACTCTGTTTTTAAATTCCCAGCGATAACCTATTCCGTAGGTCGGCAGGGTTTGTTTCCACTTGAATTTGTCCATGTCGGGGAACACGTTTCCGGCTCCGCCCCATGCGACAATTCCATGGCGGTTGTATATCTTCTGGCGATACTCTACCTGAAATTGTATCAGGTCGTTATCCCGGTATCTTCCCTCGTAGTACCCTCGCATGGCGTATGATCCTCCCATGAGGGAAACCATGCTCCAGGGAGTGTCTCCGTAATTGAATGTCCCTTGTAACTGGCTGGCGAGTATGGCACCTTTCCACATTTTCTGGTAGTATCGGAAGTCCACGCTTGTGCGTTTGAAACTATCGTCATTTCCCAGCCATCCGGGAAAGAATTGTTGTTCCAGTTGGGCGAAAAAACCTCTTGCCGGGTTCGGGATAAAGTCTCGCGAGTCATAAGATATAACGAGTCCCGGTCCGAAAGTGTTCACGTTTTTCTTGGCCCCGTTGAGGAACGTGATGTCGTCGAAATTCCTTGCCGTGACGTTGCGGAACATAAGGTTTGCCCCGGCGTACAAATTGGGAGCGAGTTTGTATAGAAGTTCCAGTTTCACCTGTTGTTCCAATCGTTTGTACTCTGTCTTGTGATCCTCGTCTTTCCCCGCATCGTAGCCGATTCCCCAGTATTCACTAGGAAACGAGAAAAAGTACATATTGATGTTTGCCCGGAAACGGTCTTTCGGGAAAATCATGTTGCCCCGGATTCCTAGCAGGTAAAAACCCGTGGTCGTGACATCCCCGTAAAGGGAAATGTTTGACGGGGAGATGGTTTTATCTTCACGGTCAATACGGAATAGTCCGGATGCGACCACGCCGAGCCCCAGCTTCGTGTCGCTCGAAAAGTGCGGTCCCCCGATGATGGAGAAGTCGAATTTCTTTTCTTCTTTCACCTTGTTCGATTGCTCGAAATAACGATAGAAACGGTGAAAGAATCCATTCTTCAACGTGTCAGTTGTATTGTTCAGCGAATCTCTTGTCACGAGTTCCCCCGCCATGATGTCATGGAACGGGATAAACAATAAAAGGCATAACGACAATGCACATGTTATTCGTTGAATCATATAATTAACCTGTAAAAATGTTTATAATCATTCATCTTGCGTCTTCTTGTACGCAATATCTATGCCAATTGTTTGCAAGGACGAATAATCATTAACGAGAAATAGGGGAAGTCTTTACGTGTGATGTCGTTGTAAGCAGTCGTGTGTAGCTCGTCTGACGTGCCTACATTTTCGTAATAGTGGTACTCGTGGCAGGGACTTTTTTGCATGAAACGGTGTATTTCTTCCGTGCATTGCGAGAGTTTCATGATCACCACGACATGACCGTTGGAAAGAAGGGCGTCCAGTTCTTCGGCGGTGGTTGTTCCCGGTAGAACGACGAGTTTTTCTTCTTGTTTCACGATGTGAAGGCCCGAGATGGCTCCTGCCGCAATAAAAGCAGGGACACCGGCCACGGTGGTCACGGGAAGGTTCATAGAAGCGAGTTTGTCGAACATATAATTCACGGAAGAGTAGAAACCGGAATCCCCTTCCGCCGTGATGGCAACGTTTTTACCCGTGGCGACAAGGGATGCTATTTCCGTGCAAAGGGCATCATAGGCTTGATTGGCAAACGTGCGATTCTTGGACATGGGTACGTGGAAAAGTCGTACTCGTTCCATGGCCACGGGCAGGGCTTGCAGGATGTCCCGGGAACGGGATTTGGTCTGTGTGCCGGGACAATAGATGATGTCCGCCCCCTGTAAGGCTTTTAATGCCTTCAACGTGATCAATTCCGGTTCTCCCGGTCCCAACGATACTCCCACGATTTTTCCTTTCATGTCTAAATTAGTTTGTAAAGTTTATAAGGTTCATAAAGTTTATAAGGTTTATGGTCCCTTGTGAGGTGCTTAGTTCACGGCAACGGAAGTTGCCGACAGGCTTCGTCCGAAGGACACCCCGTTACTTTATAAGCTTTATGAACCTTACGAACCTTATGAACTCTTTTTCTTCGTTGCAAAAGTCGCTAAAAAAGGAATAGCCTCAAAATAATATTTATATATTTGCAGGCGTCTTGGTGCTTTCATGTTGGAAGAAAAGGGAATCCGGTGAAATTCCGGGGCTGTCCCCGCAGCTGTAAAGTCATTGCCCGTCCGAGAGGGCGGATCTTTTCGTTAGGCCACTGGTGATACCGGGAAGGGGAAAAGATGACAAGCCAGAAAACCTGCCAGGAGACGTGATTAATTAATACTTTCGGAGGAAAAGAAATGAATGTAGTGCGTTTTTTTTATCTTTTATACCTTTGTAGTGTTCTCTTTTGTTGCAAGTCGACTTCACGCAAACAGTCGTCGGGAGAACAGACCGTGAAAGGGAAGGTCGATACGGTTTCCCGGATTCATATTAAGTATGCTAAAGGTTTTTGGTTGGAGGAACGTGAGGGGTACGTGGTACTGAACATCAAGGACCCGCAGGAGAGTAGTCATACTCATTACCAGTACGCTTTGGTTCCGCGTGGATCGACGGTGCAGACCCCAAAAGATTTACCGGTGGTGGCGTTGCCCGTGCGGAGTGCCATTTGCATGACTTCGTTGCAGCTCTCCAATTTCATCAAGCTGGGGGCGATGGATCGGGTGGTGGGAATCACGAGTACTCGGTTCCTGTTTAACAAGGATATGCAACGGCAGGTGGACGAGGGGCTAACCCGTCGTATCGGTATCGAGGGAAATTTCGATAACGAGGTGATCATGAGTATTAATCCCGACCTGATGTTGATCTCCCCGTTCAAGCGCGGGGGATATGATGCCGTGAAAGATATTGGAATCCCGCTGGTGCCTCATCTCGGTTACAAGGAGATGACGCCTCTCGGTCAGGCGGAGTGGATCAAGTTTGTCGGTCTGTTACTGGGCATGGAGGATGTGGCAAACCGGGAGTTCGACCGTATCGAACAACGTTATAATTCTTTGAAGGCGATGGTGGGGGAGGTGAAACGGCGTCCGGTGGTATTTAGTGGGGAGTTACGTGGGGGTGTTTGGTATGCCGTGGGAGGAAAGAGCTTTTTGGCGCAATTGTTCCATGATGCGGGGGCGGATTATTTCTTGAAGGATGATCCCCGTTCCGGTGGTGTGACGCTTGATTTCGAGACCGTGTACAATCAGGCAGAGAGTGCCGATTACTGGCGGATAGCGAATAGCTTTGCCGGGGAGTATTGTTACGATGCCCTGAAAGCGCAGGATGAGCGTTACGCGGACTTCAAGGCGTTCAAGGAGAAACACGTGGTCTATTGTAATATGCGGGAAAAACCGTTCTACGAGAGTATGCCTGCCGAACCGGAAGTCGTGCTGGCGGATATGATACGGGTGTTCCACCCGGAAATCCTTCCCGATCATGAACCGGTGTATTATGATATTTTAAAAAAGTGAGCCGATGAAGAGAGGTAAGTACACGATACTCGTTTTCGCGATCACGATTTCCATTCTCGTGTTCTTGTTGTTAAACTTGTTACTGGGCTCAGTGGCCATCCCGTTTCGTTCGGTTTGGAATATCTTGACGGGAGGCGAGGGAGATCCGGTGGCATGGCAGAATATTATATTGAAATCCCGTCTTCCCCAAGCGTTGACCGCTTTGGTGGCAGGTGCGGGACTTTCGATAAGCGGTTTGCAGATGCAGACGATTTTCCGCAACCCGCTGGCGGGGCCGTCCGTGTTGGGTATCAGCTCGGGGGCAAGTCTCGGCGTGGCCTTCGTGGTGTTGCTTTCCGGTCAACTGGGTGGGGTGGCATTAAGTCGTCTCGGTTTTATCGGGGAGGTTGCCCTGTCGATTGCGGCTATCGTGGGAGCCTTGTCGGTGATGGGGCTGATCGTGCTGGCATCCCGGAAAGTGGCGGGGAGCGTGACGTTGTTGATTATCGGGGTTATGATCGGGTATATCGCTAATGCGGTGATCGGGGTGTTGAAGTTTTTTAGCGTGGAAGAGGATATTAAGGCTTACGTGATCTGGGGATTGGGGAGCTTTGCCCGGGTTTCGGGTAACCAGATGATGCTGTTCGTGACGATCATGGCCGTGATTATCCCGTTATCGTTTTTGTTGATCAAACCATTGAATTTGCTGATGCTGGGTGATGGTTATGCCCGTAATCTGGGGTTGAATATCAACCGGGCCCGGGTGTGGGTGATTACCTGTGCGGGGGTGTTGACGGCAATCGTGACGGCGTATTGTGGGCCGATTATTTTCCTTGGGTTGGCGGTACCTCACTTGTGCCGGGCAATTTTCCAGACATCCGATCACCGGGTGCTGATGCCGGCCTCGATGCTTGTCGGGGCATCGCTGGCGTTGCTCTGCAACTTGATTGCCCGCTTGCCGGGATTCGAGGGTGCGCTACCCGTGAATTCCGTGACGGCATTGGTGGGGGCGCCCGTGGTAGCGTCGGTGTTGTTTAGGAAGAGGAAAAGGCGGGATGCGGTGGAGTTTTAGGGATTCAGTGATTTCGTGATTTTGATCTTAGCGTGAAAAAAGAACTCCCCCCCTTCGGGTACTCCCTCTATAAACAGAGGGAGAGTTGGATTATCCTTTCCCGAAGATAAAGAGTAATTAAGCTCCTCCTCTGTTTATAGAGGAGGTGGCAGCAGCGCTGACGGAGGAGTTTAATTCACAATTAATACGTTTTCAGTTATAACAAGTATGAAACAGGCAACCATTCAATTAAGGAATCTGGCGATCGGGTACAAGGGAAAGAACGACACGAAGGTGGTGGCGAGCGATATTTGCACGGCGATTAATGGCGGGGAACTAACTTGTTTGTTAGGGGCGAACGGGGTGGGAAAATCCACTTTATTGCGCACGTTATCCGCTTTTCAGCCCAAGTTGGAAGGGGAGATTGACATTATGAATCGGGAAATTGGCTCGTATTCAGACAAAGAGTTGTCCCGTACGATTGGCGTGGTTCTGACAGAAAAATGCGATGTCCGGAACATGACAGCCCGGGAATTAATCGAGATGGGGCGTAGTCCCTACACGGGTTTCTGGGGTACGTTGCACGGGGAGGATCGGGAGATTGTCGAACGATCAATCGCTCTCGTGAAGATCGAAAATCTGGCGGATCGTATGGTTCACACGTTAAGTGATGGCGAACGACAAAAAGTGATGATCGCCAAAGCGTTGGCACAGCAAACGCCCGTGATTTTCCTTGACGAGCCGACGGCATTCCTTGATTTTCCAAGTAAGGTGGAAATCATGCAGTTACTTCACCAGTTGACCCGGGAGACCGGGAAGACAATATTCCTCTCGACCCATGATTTGGAACTGGCCTTGCAGATTGCCGATAAGATCTGGCTCATGGATCGCCAGCATGGCATCACGATCGGCACGCCGGAGGATTTGGCTCTCGAAGGACATTTGAGCGGTTTCTTCGCTCGCAAAGGAATTGTTTTCGACATGGAAACCGGGTTGTTCCGCGTGGAAAATCAGTATTCATCCCAGGTACGCCTGGTGGGACACGGACATAAATACGCCATGGTGCGTAAGGCGTTACAGCGTAACGGCATCTTGGCAAACCGGAACGTGGAATCGAGCGTGTGGGTAGAAACGGGAGATTTAACAACTTCCGGTTTCCGGATCTGCCGGGAAGGGGAAAACGTGATTGAAGTGGGGACAATCGAGGAACTACTGGAACAATTGAAAATGGAGAATTGAAAATGAAAGAGACTACCCCCTTGGAAGATAAAAGTTAAAAGATAAAAACTAAAAGATAAAAGTTGAAGAAACCTGTAACTTGCTAGCCTGTAACTTGCCGAAGGCAAAAAAATAAGGCAGATCCTTATTCAGATCCGCCTTATTTCTTTTGCGGTTATACACTTTCTTGAGTAATGTGGCCAAAAATAGTTGGTAACATTTTTCCAATTAAAGCTTATCTTTGA
>OAZW01000159.1_pt1 | contig 96262 bp, 89 predicted proteins | sample 1495231 | NCBI WGS metagenome assembly OAZW01 (sample SAMEA2580062, study PRJEB22360) | human gut metagenome | reverse complement strand
ATGGAATCGAGGTGTCTTTCTTTTATGCAAAATCACGAACTTGCTCATTTATAGTATGGAAAAATTGTGAATAAAATGGATGTAAAGTGTTGACAAACTGTGCTAAAAGGAATACCATGATAATATCAAATAGAGGGATTATTAGGCTTACCAAGCCTAAGTTTATACACGTTTGGGAGTATAAATATAGGCACGACTAGAATTTGTAGCTTAGAAAATGAAAGGGAAAAGTCGGAATCGTGCTGTTTGGGTAAAACTTATTAATTAAGAGAATGTTTAGGAGGAAAGAAACATGTATAGGAAAAAGTTAATGCGCGCATGCTTAACAGGACTTATGGTTGTGACTGTTGCAACAGCAAATGTAGCGCCAGTATTTGCAGCTGAAGCACCAGCAGGAACAGAGACGACAACCTCAAAAGCATCTGTTGTAAAAGCACAGTTTGTAGATGCAGCAGGAACAGTCGTAGCAGGTGGAGACTACTTTGTAGATGCAGATGGAGATGGAATTTTCAACGTGAGTGAACTTCCAGTACCAGAAGGATACAAAGCAGAGACAGGTGGAGATTTCTTTACAAAAGATTACGCAGACACAGCACTCCAGGTAACAGTTGACAAAATTGCAAAAGCATCTGTTGTAAAAGCACAGTTCGTAGATGCAGCAGGAACAGTCGTAGCAGGTGGAGACTACTTTGTAGATGCAGATGGAGATGGAATTTTCAACGTGAGTGAACTTCCAGTACCAGAAGGATACAAAGCAGAGACAGGTGGAGATTTCTTTACAAAAGATTACGCAGACACAGCACTCCAGGTAACAGTTGACAAAATTGCAAAAGCATCTGTTGTAAAAGCACAGTTCGTAGATGCAGCAGGAACAGTCGTAGCAGGTGGAGACTACTTTGTAGATGCAGATGGAGATGGAATTTTCAACGTGAGTGAACTTCCAGTACCAGAAGGATACAAAGCAGAGACAGGTGGAGATTTCTTTACAAAAGATTACGCAGACACAGCACTTCAGGTAACAGTTGACAAAATTGCAAAAGCATCTATTATTAACGTACAGTTTATGGACGGAAATAAAGTCGTAGCAGGTGGAGACTATTTTGTAGATGCAGATGGAGATGGAATTTTTAATCTTAGTGAACTTCCGGTGCCAGAAGGATATGAATTGTCTTTGGCAGGTGATCAGTTCGTAAAAGATTATGTAGGAAAAACAACACAGTTGAAAGTGAAAGCGGTAAAGGCTGCAACTATGAAGGTGGTGTACAAAGATCAGACAACACAGGAAGTAGTTGGAGAAGAAACATTAACAGGTTCACGTCAGGATGCAGATGGAAATTATGTATTTGATGCAGCAGTTGATTTTAATATTCCATTTGGATACCAGCTGGCAGTAGATTATCCTGTAGAGACATTGAAAGCGGGAGAAACTAAAACAACAGAATGTCTGGTAACAGCAAGAGAAACTGTTCTTCATATTACATTTGAAACACAGGATGGAGAAGTAGTAGGAACAAAGACAGTATCTACAACATCTCAGGGAGCAGACGGAGAGTGTTGGACATTCATGCTGGGAACAGATTTTGACCTTCCAGAAGGATATAAACTGGCAGAAGGAGTGGATCAGATCACAAACATCCAAATTCCATTTGGATCCACAGGCGGATTTACAATGATTGTAGAAAAAGAAGATAAATCTTCTATCGTAAAAGCACAGTTTGTAGATGAAGCAGGTGTAGTACTTGCAGGCGGAGACTATTTTGTAGATGCAGACGGAGATGGAATCTTTAATGTAAATGAACTGACAGTGTGGCTTCCTGAAGGATACAAACCAATGGTTCTTGGAGATTTCTTTGTAGCGGATTACAAAGACTGTCCATTACAGATCAAAGTAGAGAAGATTGCAAAAGAATCAATCGTGAAGATACAGTTTGTAGATGCTGAAACAGATGAAGTCGTAGCAGGCGGAGACTATTTTGTAGATGCAGACGGAGATGGAATCTTCAATCATACAGAAGTATTAGAGTGGGTACCGGAAGGATATGAATTACAGAAATTTGGAGATTTCCAGGTAGAGTTTTATAAAGAAACTCCATTGCAGCTTAGTGTGACAAAGATTGCAGAAGAGCCAGAGAATCCAGATCCGGAAGATCCAAACAAACCAAACAAACCAGAGAAACCAGAGGCTCCTGACAAAGAAGATACAGGAAAAGAAGACACAAATAAAAAAGACGACAAAAAAGAGGATACTAAGAAAGAAGATAAGAAGAAAACTTCTCCAAAGACTGGAGATGAGACAAGTGCAGCAGCTGCAGCATTACCTGTAGGTGTGAGCCTTGCAGCAATTCTTGCAGTATTAGTGAAAAAATTTAAATAATCTGAAAAACGCATAGACGGATTTAGGTTATAAAAAATGGAAATATTGCCAAAAATGCATTGCGTTTTTGGCAATATTTTTCTATGGGGAGTACATGAAAGACAGGGGTATAAGCCAAGTGGCGAAAGGAACAAGGATTACAATGAGAAAATACATAAGATTGGTATTGATGATATGTATATTGGGAATTCTGACATGTGGATGTGGGAAAAAAGATAAGGAAGAAAAAACAGTACCGTTGACGATATATGAACAGCTGAAAGTTACAGAGGAGTCCCTTCCAGATGAAGAAACAAAAGTAATACAAAAAGGTGTCAATAGTTGGGCAAAAGCATTTTTGGCGGTAAATAGTGATGCTCAAGATAAAGAAATAACAGATCAGAGTTTGTATCAAAGTATTGCAAATACAGAACATAGAAGATTATTAAAAGAAGAAAGAGATGCTTTTTATAAAGAAAGCGTGGTTAATATCAATGAAGTGTCTACACAAGTAAAAAGTGCAAAGAAAGCGCAATATGGTAAAACAGATGTAGGTGTTGTGGAATGTGATATAGATGTGAAAGGCACAAGAAATGACCAGGCATTTGAAAAGATATATACTATGCAGATGGTAGTCAATTATCAGACAAATGTTGTATCAGTGTATGAGGTTGAGGATATTACGTGGGAATAAGAAATACCGGTAAAGGGATATCAGTTTTGGAGAGATATCAGGTTACCGGTATTTTTTATGACAAAGAATATAAAAAATGCAGCAATTTTTCATAGAATATTGGAAAGTATTGACAAAAAAGGATTCGAATATACACTAGAAGTGTTTAGGTAGCAAACGTTACGGAAGGTTCTGATTGTATCATCAGAGACGGATATGTATATGTATCCGTAGCACCTGCAGAAGAAGTACAGAATGTAAAGATCAATTACTATGATGAGGATGCTGAGAAACAGGTAGCAGAAGTACCGGTACAGGTGTCAATTGATACATCATGCGTAAACATGGCAATTCTGACAAGATATATGCCGGAAGGATATGCATTGGTAAGTTCAGACTGCATCAGAGATGGATACGTATATGTTTCTGTAAAGAAAGATGTAGAAATCAGAGAAGCAGTGCTTCACATTACATTTGAAACTCCGAACGGAGAAGTTGTTACAACAGAAACAGTAACAGCAGAAGGCGCTGATGGAGAAGACGCGGTATTCAGACTTGGTGTGGACTTCAATCTTCCAACAGGATACAAGCTGTCCAACGACAGAAATCAGGTAACAGAGATCACAATTCCATTTGGATCCACAGGCGGACATACAATGGTTGTAGAAAAAGGTGACCTTTCTTCCATCGTAAAAATCCAGTTTGTAGATGCAGAGAACAACGATGAAGTAGTAGCTGGCAGAGACTACTTTGTAGATGGAGACGGAGACGGAATCTTCCACACAAGAGAGATCACAGAGTGGGTACCGGAAGGATATGAGTTACAGGAAGTTGGAGATTTCCAGGTAGAGCTGCACAAAGAGACACCATTACAGCTGAGTGTAACAAAGATCAAAGAGGATAAACCAGAAAAACCAAACAAAGAAGACGATAAAAAAGAAGACAAAAAAGACGAGAAGAAGAATTCTCCAAAAACAGGAGATGAGACAAATGCAGCAGCTGCAGCATTACCGGCAGGTGTCAGTCTTGCAGCAATCCTTGCAGTATTAGTAAAAAAATTCAAATAATCTGAAAAACGAATAGACGGTTTTCGGTTATAAGAAATGAGAATATTGCCAAAAATGCAGTGCGTTTTTGGCAATATTTTTTTGTGTCACAGTAAAAATAAACCCCCTGCTATGCAGGGGGAGGACAGATCTTTAGATATAAGTATGACCTCCTGTGCTAAAATAAAAGTGGGTCTGCAAAACCACAAATAAAATAGCACAGGAGGTCCTAAGAATGGACGTAAATAGTTTAGCTCATATAAAATGGGATTGCAAGTATCATATCGGTGCGACCTGAAGGTCGTTGTTTGAAATGCGTTTCAACGCTATCATATCCATTCGTGATATCCCTACCACGAAATGCCCGGTAAGTGATGAAAGGTGTGAAGCAGTGGGACAAAGCAGACAAGTGGTATCCACATCCGCCCAACTGCCAGGGATGGATGCACAAGGTTAACATATGTAAATCATTGTAAGGATCGTGATACTTGAAATGGTGAAAGTGGATGATACACCATACCAAAAGGTAAGAGGGCGGGGATATGGCGGTTTCGATGTGCGCTATATCGAATGGACAGAGCACCTCCGGTCTAAAGATGGAACCTAAATGCATCGCAACAGTTCAAACAACGAAACAGGGAAATCCTCTTGCGCTCCCATCGGGTAGGTCAATCGTAAGAAAGATACAAAGCGCAGGAGGGAAGGATGCCAGAAGAAGCGAATGTTTCAGTGTAATGCTGAGAATAGGGATTCAAGATTTGTCCCATCCGAAAGGAAGCTGACGTCTGGCGCGTATCTAATCACAGGAGAGACATGGAATCTATGAATGCACAAAGTTCAATGGCGCATAATGCGAGGACAATGCAGACGAAAAGGGTAAAGTGGAAAGATATCAACTGGATAATAGCGGAATCCTACGTTAATAGACTACAGGTAAGGATTGTGAAGGCTGTACAGAAAGACAAATGGAGACTGGTTAAACGTCTCCAAAAGCTGATTACAAATTCTTTTTATGCAAAAGCGATTGCTGTAAAACGAGTGATAACAAACAAAGGAAAACACACACCGGGAATAGATAAAGTGGTATGGGAGACCGATGAAGATAAAAGCAAAGCGATAGAGAAGCTGGACACTTCGAAATATCATGCACAACCGCTAAGAAGAGTCTACATTGAAAAATACGGAAAAAAAGAAAAACGTCCGCTTGGAATTCCAACGATGCAGGACCGGGCTATGCAGGGGCTGATGTTGCTTGCACTTGAGCCGGTCGCAGAGACAACAGCGGATAGAGTATCCTTTGGCTTTCGGAGAAATCGGAGTGCGCAAGACGCCATGGAATACATTTTTAAGCTACTGGCAAGGAAAACATCACCGCAGTGGATTCTGGAAGGAGATATAAAAGGGTGTTTTGACCATATCAGTCATGAATGGATGTTAGGAAATATACCTACAGACAAAAGAATCATGAGGCAGTTCCTAAAATGCGGATATGTTGATAGAAGGACGTTGTTCCCGACAGAGGAAGGTAGCCCACAGGGTGGCCTCATCAGTCCAACTTATGCAAATCTGACATTGGACGGAATGGAGGAACTTCTTCTCAAGAAATACAGTGCAAGCAGCACTGGATATACACATCCGAATTACAATAAGGAAAAAGTGCATCTATGCCGGTATGCGGACGACTTTATCGTGACGGCTGAGAACAGAGAAACACTCTTAGAAATACAGCAGACGATTGAAAAATTCATGGAAGAAAGAGGGTTGAAACTATCGGACGAAATGCTTGCGCAAAGAAAACCTATGCACTCATTGACCACAGGCTGTGGGAAATGTTGTGGAAATGGGCAAAGAGAAGGCATCCCCGAAAGGGAAAGAAATGGATTAAGAACAGATACTGGCATCCCAAGGGAAATCGGGAGTGGTCATTCAGGACGGATAAAGCAATCCTATACCAGATGATGGACATGCCGATAGTCAGAATCCGGTCACTAGACTTAAAAAAGAACCCATTTCTTGACGGTGAATACTTTGAGCATAGAAGAAAACAACACAAAAAGGATAAAGAAACAGCTTATCTCTCAAGTACAGCTGCGCTTAGTGGATACTATGCGTTATAGATGCGTGAGCGGAATGCGGTGAAAGCCGCACGTTCCGTTCTTAGGGGAGGAATGGGTAGTAATGCCTATTCCTTACCCGACTTTTTGCACCAAAATATCGCCGTCAGGTAATCTACAAAGATATAAAAGCGGATGTGGGGCAAATATTAGGAACATTATGCAGAAGAAAAGAGATAGAAATTATCGAGGCAGAATGTTGCAGTGATCATATCCATATGCTGATAAAAATTCCACCGAAATATTCCGTGTCAGAAATAGTGGGATATTTGAAAGGGAAAAGCTCGCTTATGATATTTGAAAAGCATGCGAATTTAAAGTACAAGTATGGGAACAGACATTTCTGGTGCCGAGGATATTATGTAGATACGGCAGGCAAGAACACAGCTGCGATTAAAGCGTATATTCAGAATCAACTGAAAGAAGATTTAGAATATGACCAGATGTCATTAGTAGAGTATATCGACCCGTTTACGGGTGAGCCGGTGAAGAAAAACAAGAAATAAACCACTTGGAGTGGTAGTAGGAAATGAAAGCAAACCAGCAAGCCCCCTTAGGGGCTAAGCCGGAGTAAGGAAGCGCTGAGTAAGCCCCTTTAGGGGCGGCTGTGGATGTGGTGCAGTTGGCAAACCTTCAGTGCGCCTTCCGGGCGCAAGCAGGTAATAGCCCCTTATAGGGGCAGAACAAGCCACCGGCTAAGCCGGTGGTCTTGACTAAAATTTTCAGATTGTACTAAATCAAATACAAACGAGAATCATTCCTGTTTTCTCTTGTCTTTCTTTTAACATAATGGTATACTAAGACCCGTAAGAAAGAGAAAATGATTCATGTACATTGAAGGAGGATTTTAAACGATGGCACAGTTTGAACAGTGGTCAGGATTTAACGGAAGACTCTGGAAAGAGGAAGTTAACGTTCGTGACTTCATCCAGAACAACTACACACCATATGAAGGTGATGAATCTTTCCTGGTTGGACCTACAGAGGCAACTGACAAATTATGGGGAGAGCTTCAGAAACTGCAGAAAGAAGAGCGTGCAAAAGGCGGCGTTCTGGATATGGAGACAGAAGTAGTTTCTGGACTGACAGCGTATGGCCCGGGATATATTAACGAAGAAATGAAAGATTTAGAGCAGGTTGTTGGTCTTCAGACAGACAAACCGCTGAAGAGAGCATTTATGCCATACGGTGGTATTAAAATGGCTGAGCAGGCTTGTACAACATACGGATATGAGCCAAGCCCGAAACTGCACGAGATCTTCACAAAATATCATAAAACACACAATCAGGGAGTATTCGATATCTACACACCTGAGATGAAAAAAGCCCGTCACAGCAAGATCATCACAGGACTTCCGGACACATACGGAAGAGGACGTATCGTAGGTGACTACCGTCGTGTAGCTCTTTACGGAATCGATTACCTGATCGAGCAGAAACAGAATGATTTTATCGAAGGTGAAAGACACGGAATGAAAGGAACAGATTTCCGTCTTCGTGAAGAAATCGCTGATCAGATCAAAGCATTAAAAGAAATGAAAGAAATGGCTGCTGTTTACGGATTTGATATTTCCAAACCAGCTACAAACGCAAAAGAAGCTGTGCAGTGGCTGTACTTCGGATACCTTGCAGCAATCAAAACTCAGAATGGTGCTGCAATGAGCGTTGGACGTATTTCTACATTCCTTGACATTTATATTGAAAGAGACTTAAAGAACGGAACACTGACAGAGACAGAAGCTCAGGAACTGATCGACCACATCGTTATGAAGTTCAGAATGGTTAAATTCGCAAGAATTCCATCTTACAACGAGCTGTTCTCAGGAGACCCGGTATGGGCTACACTGGAAATGGGTGGTATCGGAATGGACGGACGTTCTATGGTAACAAAGAACGACTATCGTTTCCTTCATACACTGGAGAACATGGGACCTTCACCAGAGCCAAACCTGACAGTATTATATTCTTCTAATCTGCCAGAGAACTTCAAGAAATATTCTTCTTATATTTCTATCAAGACAAGTTCTGTACAGTACGAGAACGATGATGTAATGCGTCCGGTATGGGGAGATGACTATTCTATCTGCTGCTGCGTATCTGCAACACAGACAGGAAAAGAGATCCAGTTCTTCGGAGCACGTGCAAACCTTGCAAAATGTCTGCTTTACGCAATCAACGGTGGTGTTGATGAGAAGACAAAAACACAGGTTGCTCCAAAATACAGCCCAATCACATCAGAGTACCTTGACTATGATGAAGTAATGGACAAATATGACCAGATGATGGAATGGCTGTCTAAACTGTATGTAGATACATTGAACATGATTCACTACATGCACGACAAATACTACTATGAAGCAGCAGAGATGGCTCTGATCGATACAAACGTAAGACGTACATTCGCTACAGGTATCGCTGGATTCTCTCACGTAGTAGACTCTTTAAGTGCGATCAAATATGCAAAAGTTAAAGTAATCCGCGACGAAAACGGACTTGCTGTTGACTACGAGACAGAGGGAGACTTCCCAAGATACGGTAACGATGATGACCGTGCTGACGAGATCGCTGTATGGCTGTTAAGAACATTCATGAGCAAACTGAAAAAATGCCACACATACAGAGACTCTGAGCCAACAACATCTATCCTTACAATTACATCTAACGTTGTATATGGTAAGGCTACAGGATCTCTTCCAGACGGAAGAAAAGCTGGGGAACCACTTTCACCAGGAGCAAACCCATCATACGGTGCAGAGCAGAATGGTCTGTTAGCATCCCTGAACTCAGTTGCAAAACTTCCATACGAAGAAGCGCTGGACGGAATTTCTAATACACAGACAATCAGCCCTGGAGCACTTGGACATGATGACGATGAGAGAAAAGTAAATCTGGCTAACGTAATGGACGGATACTTCGATCAGGGAGCACATCACCTGAACGTAAACGTATTCGGAACAGAAAAACTCATCGATGCTATGGAGCACCCAGAGAAAGAAGAATATGCAAACTTCACAATCCGTGTATCAGGATACGCTGTTAAATTCATCGACCTGACACGTGAGCAGCAGTTAGACGTAATTGCAAGAACATGCCATAAAGCACTGTAATTTGTAATTCACAGGGACGTAGTACAAACAGGATGCTACGTCCCTTTTTAAATATTAAGAGAAAGGGAATCAAGCAAATGAAAGGATATATACACTCAACAGAGAGTTTTGGATCCGTAGACGGACCGGGAGTCCGTTTTCTTATTTTTGTGAGCGGATGTCCAATGCGCTGTCAGTTCTGCCATAATCCGGATACATGGAGTATGCAGACAGGAACGCAGATGTCTGCAGATGAATTGTTGGACAAAGCGTGGAAATACCGCAGTTATTGGGGAAAATCCGGTGGAATTACAGTCAGCGGAGGCGAGCCGCTTTTGCAGATCGACTTTTTATTGGAATTGTTTAAGAAAGCAAAAGAAAAAGGAATCCACACAACAATCGATACAAGTGGAGCACCTTTTACAAGAGAAGAACCGTTTTTTAGTAAGTTTGAGGAACTGATGAAATATACAGATCTGCTTCTTTTGGATATCAAACATATTGACGATGAGCAGCACAAGATTTTGACTGGTCATACGAATCAGAATATTCTGGATTTGGCGAGATATTTAAGTGACATCAATAAACCGGTGTGGATTCGTCACGTACTGGTTCCGGAGAGAAGTGATAATGATGAATATCTGAAAAAGCTGGATGCATTCATTCAGACACTCTCCAATGTAGAGAAAGTGGAAGTACTTCCGTACCATACATTGGGAGAGTATAAGTGGAAAGAACTGGGGATGGAATATCCGCTGGAGGGGATCGAGCCTCCGACAGAAGAGAGGATCCGCAATGCGAATGAATTGCTTCATACAGGAAAATAAAAAAGAAATCGCTCATCATCCGCCTGAGATGATGAGCGATACTTTTTATGCATTATTCTGTTTCAACAAATGCGTCTTTTCCAAGTCCGCACAGTGGACATAACCAGTCTTCCGGGATATCTTCAAAAGCTGTTCCAGCCTCTACACCGTTGTCTGGATCGCCTACTTCAGGATCATAAATGTATCCACATGCTTCACATAAATATTTTTTCATAAAAATAGTCCTCCTTTAATTTTTAACGAAAGCATTTAACATATGTATTATAACTAAAACAAAACGATAAGTCTACTAAAAAATAGAAATTTGTAATTAATTATAATAATAGTAATTGTTATTAATATAAGAAGGGCTAATAAAATAATGAAACAGTAACAGAATGGAGTAATAGGAGCATGGTAAATAGAAAACAATATTGACATCCATACAGGCTGTCCATATAATATAATTAGCAGTTGTATCAAAGGGTTCTGGTTGTTGCAGAACCCTTTCTTATATTCTGGAGGGAGAAATTTATTATGAATAAAAAAGAAGTATTAGAAATCCGTAAGCAGTTTACACCGGCAAATTGCGCGATCACAAGAATTGCTGGCTGCTATGTGGATTATGAGAAAAATAAAAAGATGGAATCAAAATCGGCATTTTTATCTTTGCCTGAGGAAGAGGCGTTTAAATACTTTGACATTTTTAAAAAGACACTTTCCGGGACGATGGGGAAAAATATGTTGAATATGGAATTCCCGATCGACCAGGAGATGCCAGGCGGGACACAGGAATTTTTAATGAAACTAAAAGCCAGTAAGCTGGAAGATGACATGCTCCTGGAAGAATTTTATGACAAAGTAATCGCTACATATGAGTATGCGGAGAATTATTATATTATTTTAATCCATGCAATGTATGATGTGCCGGGCAGATCGTCTGACAATATGGAGATGTTTGACGCATCCGATGAAGTGTATGAGTATTTGGTGTGCAGTATCTGTCCGGTTTCGTTGTCAAAGGCAGGATTAAGTTACAATGCAGAGAGCAATTGTATTCAGGATCGTATCCGGGACTGGGTGGTAGATATGCCGGACAAGGGATTTTTGTTTCCGGCTTTTAATGACAGAAGCACGGATATTCATGGAGTACTCTATTATACGAAGAAATCAGAGGATTTGCAGCCGGAGTTGATTGAGCAGCTGCTGGGAGCAAGGATGCCGATGTCAGCCAACACGCAGAAGGAGACATTTCAGATGCTGATCGAGGATACTCTGGGAGAAGACGGAGATTATGAGACGATCCGCAATATCCATGATACTTTGAATGACATGATTGAGGAACATAAAGAAGAACCGGAACCGCTGCAGTTGGATAAGACCGATGTACGCAAGGTATTTGAAAAGAGCGGCGTTTCTTCGGAAAAAATGGAGTGTTTTGATCAAAATTATGAAGAGACAGCAGGGGAAAAGACTTCTCTTCTTGCAACCAATATTACGGAGACAAAAAAGTTTCAGATTGAAACGCCGGATATTGTGATTAAAGTCAATCCGGAACGGGCGGATCTGATCGAAACGAGAGTGATAGATGGAAGGCAGTGTCTGGTCATTGCTGTAGATGATCATATTGAAGTTAATGGAGTAAATGTAAGGACTCTGAAGCGCAAAAAAAGCACAGAAGAAGAGGAATAAAATAGAACATAACGGGATTTTTATCTGGCGGTCTCAGATGTTGATCAGAGACTGCTTTTTTACGAAATGAAAATAATTAAATATCTAACTAGTTTATTGGCATAAATATTAAAAAAGTGTGAAAAATTATATTAATGCTTGATTTTTTTGGAAGATAATACTAATATATCGATTAGATATCTAACTAATTAAAAAGGAGGTATAGCAATGCGCTGTGATCTGGATAAGGTTCCAAGTGTCGGACTCTTTGGGATGGTGGTTCATCAGGGCGGACTGCGGGCACAGAAGATGTTTGACAAGTATGGGCTGAATAAGAGTCAGGCAGGCATCCTGTTTATGCTGCATCATGAGGAAGCTGTTTCTCAAAAGCCTCTTTCTCAGAAGGAGCTGGCAAAAAAGCTGAATGTGACGGCGCCGTCTATTACATCTGCGATTCAGAAGATGGAGAAGGCTGGATTTATCAAACGGCAGCCGGATGAAAAGGATCAAAGGATCATGCGTCTGTATCTGGATGAAAAGGGAAAGGCCTGCATTGAACATGTAAAGGAAGTGGCCATGCAGATGGATGAAATCATGTTCCGCGGCATCAGTCAGGAAGAGAAGCTTCTTTTGCGAAGAATTATGATTCAGATTTTTGACAACTTAAAAGAAGAACCAAGGTTTCATACATCGGGAGAAAGCAAAACAGAGAGATAAGGCAGGAAAGGAGAGCGTATGAAAAATCTATTTAAATTTATCGGACATTACTGGAAAGCGGTCATCGCGATTGTTGCGATACTGGCAGTACAGGCTTATTGTGACCTGTCACTTCCAGCTTATACATCCGATATTGTCAACGTGGGAATCCAGCAGGGCGGAATTGAAGATAAAGTGCCGGCTGCGATTTCAGAAGAAGAGTGGAATAAGGTGATGTTGTTTGTATCACAAAAGGACCAGGACACGGTGAAGGATGCATATGAAAAAGACGAGAGTTCTTATGATAAGACCGCCTTCGTTTTGAAGGATTTCGTCAAGGAAGATGAGACAGCGCTGAAGAAAGTAGAAGATGTTTTAGCGCTTCCGATGATGGTAACTTCCGGTTTTGAGTCCGGAAGCAAGCAGACTCAGAAAATGGAGAAGGAACTGAAAAAACAGATTCCAAAGGAGATGCTCACAGAAGATACTACGGTGTTTGATATTTTACAGATGATGCCGCAGGAATCCAGAGAGGAACTGGTAAAAGAGATCAAAAAAGAAATGAAAGACATGCCGGATATGATTCTGGAGCAGGCAGCAGTAAGTTATGCAAGGAATGCATATCAGGATCTGGGTATGGATGTAGATCAGATGCAGTATCACTATCTGTTTACTACGGGCGGTAAGATGATCGCACTTGCGTTTCTTGGAATGGCAGCCAGTGTTTTAGTCTGTTATCTGGCTTCACGGGTGGGAGCAAGAGTCGGACGGGATCTCAGAGGAAGAGTGTTCCGAAAGGTAGTTGGATTTTCCAACAACGAATTTGATCATTTTTCGACTGCATCATTGATTACAAGGAGTACCAATGATATTCAGCAGGTACAGTTTTTGGCAGTTATGGTTCTGCGAATGGTATTGTATGCACCGATTCTCGCGTTGGGCGGTGTTTATAAGGTATTTCAGACCAATGTTTCAATGTCCTGGATCATTGCACTTGCGGTGATTTTGATCTTTTGTGTGGTGTTGGTGCTGTTTGTTGCGGCAATGCCAAAGTTCAAAACATTGCAGAAACTGGTAGACAGGCTGAATCTGGTGACAAGAGAAATTCTGACCGGGCTTTCAGTGATTCGAGCATTCAGTACAGAAAAGCATGAAGAAGAGCGGTTCGACACAGCTAACAAAAACCTGACGAGAACGAATTTGTTTGTTAACCGTGCGATGACATTTATGATGCCGACGATGATTCTGATCATGAATGGTGTTTCTGTTCTGATCGTATGGAACGGGGCACATGGAATCAGTGACGGTCAGATGCAGGTTGGAGATATGATGGCATTTATTCAGTATACGATGCAGATTATTATGGGATTCCTGATGATCTGTATGATTTCGATCATGCTTCCAAGAGCGGGAGTGTCTGCAGATCGTATTCAGGAAATTCTGACAAGTGAGACGGTGATCGATGATCCGAAAGAAGCAAAGGCATTCTGTAAAGAAGAAGCAGGTGTCCTGAAGTTTGATCATGTGTCATTCCGTTATCCGGGAGCAGACGAAGATGTACTCCATGATATTCATTTTACGGCAAGGCCGGGAGAGACGACAGCGATTATCGGAAGTACCGGAAGCGGAAAATCCACACTGGTCAATCTGATCCCGCGATTTTATGATGTGACGGAAGGAACGATCACCCTGGATGGTGTGGATATCAGAGAAGTATCCCAGCATACGCTGCGTGATAAGATTGGATATGTTCCGCAGAAAGGTGTTCTGTTTTCCGGAGATATTGCTTCCAATATTTTGTTTGGAAATCCGGATGGAGGAGAAGCTGTGATGAAGGAAGCAGCACAGATCGCACAGGCGGAAGAGTTTATCGAAGCAAAATCAGAGAAATATCACAGTCATATAGCACAGGGCGGTTCGAATGTATCAGGAGGACAGAAGCAGAGGCTTTCCATTGCAAGAGCAATTGCAAAACGTCCAGAATTGTTTATTTTTGATGACAGCTTTTCGGCGCTTGACTATAAGACAGATGTTGCACTTAGAAAAGCGTTGAAGAAAAAGACTGCACAGAGCACGGTGCTGATCGTAGCACAGCGTATCAGCACAATCCTTCATGCAGAGCAGATTATTGTATTAGATGAAGGAAAGATCGCCGGAATCGGAACGCATAGAGAACTTTTGGATTCGTGTGAAGTGTATCGTCAGATTGCGGCTTCACAGCTTTCTGAGGAAGAGTTAGATTTGAACGGAAAGGGGGCAGAGGCAAATGCCTAGACATGGACATATGGGGCCGGGCGGCGCCAATGAGAAAGCAAAAGACTTTAAGGGAACGCTGAAAAAGCTTCTTCATTATATGAGTGTCTTTAAAGTACAGATGGCATTTATTGTGATTTTTGCAATCTGTGGAACCGTTTTTGATATTGTAGGACCGAAGATTTTAGGAAAGGCCACAACAGAGATTTATAATGGTCTGGTCAGTAAAGTGTCAGGCGGCAGTGGAATGGACTTTGGGAGAATTGGGCAGATTCTTCTGATGACATTGGGATTATATCTGATCAGCGCATTGTGTTCGTTTATCCAGGGCTATCTGATGACGGGAGTTTCCCAGAAAACAACATACCGTTTGCGTAAGGAGATTTCCGAGAAGATCAATCGGATGCCGATGAATTATTTTGATACAAAGCCGGTCGGAGAAGTACTCTCCAGAGTGACCAATGATATTGATACGCTGGGACAGAGTCTGAACCAGAGTGCGACACAGATGATCACGTCCGTGACAACATTGATTGGAGTACTGGCAATGATGCTTTCCATCAGCCCGTTGATGACATTGGCGACGCTGGTAATCCTGCCGGTCTCTATGATCCTGATTTCATTTGTGATGAAGCATTCACAGAAATATTTCCGCGGACAGCAGGAATATCTGGGAAATGTGAATGGGCAGGTGGAAGAAATCTACAGTGGACATAATATCATCAAAGCCTTCAATAAAGAGGAAGATGTGATTCGTGAGTTTGATACAACCAATGACAGGCTTTATGATTCCGCATGGCGTTCTCAGTTTTTTTCCGGGATGATGATGCCGATCATGCAGTTTATCGGAAATCTCGGATATGTGGTGGTTGCGATTCTGGGAGGATTTCTGGCGATCAGAAAGACAATTGAAGTAGGAGATATTCAGTCTTTTATTCAGTATGTGAAACGTTTTACACAGCCGATCCAGCAGATCGCACAGGTTGCGAACATGCTGCAGATGACGGCGGCGGCGTCCGAGAGAGTGTTTGAATTCCTGGAGGAAGAAGAGGAAGATCAGACTGTGGAGCATCCGGTATCGGTAGAAAATCTGGAAGGAAATGTAAGCTTTGATCATGTTCATTTTGGATACAATGCGGATAAGATCATTGTCAATGACTTCTCAGCAGAAGTAAAAGAGGGGCAGAAAATTGCAATTGTAGGGCCGACCGGAGCAGGAAAGACGACGATGATCAAGCTTCTGATGCGGTTCTACGATGTGAACAGCGGTGCCATCAAGATCGACGGACATGACGTCAGGGATTTCAACAGAAGTGAACTGCGTGAGATGTTCGGAATGGTGCTGCAGGATACCTGGCTGTTCAATGGAAGTATCCGGGACAATATCAAATACGGAAAACTGGATGCAACGGATGAAGAAGTGATCCAGGCAGCCAAGGCAGCTCATGTGCATCAGTTTGTGAAGACACTTCCGGGCGGATATGATATGGAACTGAATGAAGAAGCAAACAATGTGTCTCAGGGACAGAAACAGCTGTTGACGATCGCGAGGGCAATTTTGGCAGATCCGAAGATCCTGATTCTGGATGAGGCGACAAGTTCTGTAGATACAAGGACAGAGGTATTGATCCAGAAGGCCATGGATAACCTGATGAAGGGACGTACCAGCTTTGTAATCGCTCATCGTCTGTCAACGATCCGGGATGCAGATATGATCCTTGTTATGAAAGACGGAGATATCGTAGAGCAGGGAAATCACGAAGAACTTCTGGCAAAAGGCGGATTCTATGCGGATCTGTATAACTCACAGTTTGAGAAAACAACGGAAGTGGCATAATATAAGAACCGGCAGGAGAGGAGACTTTCCTGTCGGTTTTGTGTTTCGTGAAAAAATATGTTATACTAAAAAATATGACAAAAAAGGGGGCAAAAGAGTATGCCGTTGACACATTTTGATGCGGAGGGAAAAGCCCGCATGGTAGACGTGACAGAGAAAAAAGAGACGGTAAGAGAAGCAACAGCAACCGGAAAGATCAAAGTCAGTCGGGACGTGTATGATGCGATTGAAGCCGGAACGGTCGGAAAAGGCGATGTGCTTTCTGTAGCGACCACAGCCGGGATCATGGGTGTGAAACGGACGGCGGATCTGATTCCGATGTGTCATATCCTGCCGATCACGAACTGTAAGATCCGTTTTGAAAAGGATCCAAAAAATCTGGAGATCACCTGTTTTTGTACGGTAAAAGTGACCGGAAAGACCGGAGTGGAGATGGAGGCGCTGACAGGTGTCAGTGTGGTGCTTCTGACGATTTATGATATGTGTAAGGCTCTGGATAAATTTATGGAGATACAGGATATTTATCTTTGTAAAAAGACCGGAGGAAAGAGCGGAGAAATCGTAAATCCGAGAATGGAAGACAGAGGAGAAGAGGGAAGATGAAGGCAGCAGTTGTGACATTGAGCGACAGGGGATTCCGAAACGAACGGGAAGATAAAAGCGGAGAGCTGGTACAGATGATGTTGAAAGAAGCCGGATATGAAGTGGCGGAATACAGGTTACTTCCGGATGAGCAGGCGCAGATTGAGACGGTATTAAAAGAGTTGAGTGATGAGAAAGAGATGGATCTGATCCTCACGACAGGAGGAACCGGGTTTTCGCAAAGAGACTGTACACCGGAAGCAACGCTGAATGTAGCTACCAGAAATGCGCCGGGGATTGCAGAAGCAATGCGGTATGCGTCACTGGCTATTACCCCCAGAGCGATGTTGAGCCGCGGGGCATCGGTGATTCGAAATCAGACACTGATCATTAACCTTCCGGGCAGTCCGAAAGCGGTGAAAGAAAATCTGGAGTATATTTTGCCTACACTGTCACATGGACTGGAAATTTTAAAAGGAGTGGCAGGAGAATGCGGGATCAGTTTGAAAGAAACATAAATTATATGAGAGTGTCTGTCACAGACCGATGTAATCTGCGCTGCGTGTATTGCATGCCAAAAGATGGCGTTCAGCAGATTTCTCACGATGAGATCCTTACGTTTGATGAGATCGCAAGGGTGTGCCGGATCGGGGCAGAACTTGGGATTTCCAGGATCAAGCTGACAGGCGGCGAACCGCTGGTGCGAAAGGGGATTGAAGACCTTGCAGAGATGATCTGCCGGATTCCGGGAATCGAGCAGGTGACGCTGACGACAAACGGAATCCTGTTAAAAGACAAATTGCCTGCACTCAAAAAGGCTGGGATTTCTGCGGTTAACATCAGTCTGGATACGATGGACAGAGCGCAGTATCAGGAATTGACAGGAAAGGACTGTTTGTTGCAGGTAACGGAAGGCATTCGGGCGGCACTGGAGCAGGGGATGCGTGTGAAAATAAACTGCGTGGCGCTAAATGAATGTAATGAGTTTCAGTGGGGAAAGCTTGCAGCATTGGCAAAAGAGTATCCGCTGGATGTGCGTTTTATTGAAATGATGCCGATCGGTCTTGGAAAAGCTTATCAGGGAAGTATGCAGGAAGTGATACAGAAGAACCTGGAAAATATATATGGTGCAGCAAAGCCGGATTCAGGGGGAGTGCGTGGAAATGGTCCGGCAGTATACTGGGAGTTTCCTGGGTTTCAGGGAAAGATTGGATTTATCAGTGCGATCTCCCATAAGTTCTGCAAAGACTGCAACCGGATTCGGATGACGGCTGAAGGTTTTGTGAAGCCCTGTCTGCAGTTCGCACAGGGAGTGGATATGAGATCCCTTTTAAGAGGGCAGACGGATGATGAAGAACTGAAGCAGGTATTCGAGCAGTTGATTTATGAAAAGCCGCGCTGCCATCAGTTTGAAACAGAAAAAGCGGACGAAAGTCTCGAACAGCGCGAGATGTCAAAAATCGGAGGATAGGTTGAAATGGGAATTGTAAGAGCAGTGTGTACGAGCCCGGCAAAGGGAACGCAGAAGACGAACGTGAAAAGTGCGGAATTTATAGAAGATTTTGGAATCAAAGAGGATGCCCATGCGGGAAAGTGGCATCGTCAGATCAGTCTTCTTTCCTATGAAAAGATCGAGGCGTTTCGGGCAAGAGGAGCAGAGGTTGCAGATGGTGCATTTGGAGAAAATCTGGTGGTAGAGGGATTTGACTTTAAAAATCTTCCGGTGGGAACCAGGTTTCAGTGCAACGAAGTTATTTTAGAGATGACACAGATTGGAAAGGAATGTCATCACGGATGTGAGATTTTTCAGAAGATGGGAGACTGTATCATGCCAAGGGAAGGTGTATTTGCAAGGGTCATCCACGGCGGACGGATTTCCTCCGGGGATGAGATGTACATGTTGGGTCAAGGTGAGCAGTAACCATTTCGATATGAAGTGAGAGAAGATTTTCTTGCAGAAATAAAGGAAACGTAATATAGTGTAAAAAGCAAAAGTAAACGGAGGAACAAACATGAAATGGAATAAATTTCGTCTGACAACAACAACAGAGGCGGAGGATATTGTCAGCAGTATGCTTATGGATCTGGGAATCCAGGGGGTCGAGATTGAAGATAAAGTTCCGCTGACACAGTCGGATAAAGAGCAGATGTTCGTTGATATCCTGCCGGAGACAGAGGCGGATGACGGTGTGGCATACCTGAGTTTTTATCTGGAGGAGGATGAAGATAAAGAGAAGGTACTTGCTGATGTGCGTGCAGAATTACAGGATATGGCATCCTATTTGAACGTGGGTGCGTGTACGATCGAAGAGTCTCAGACAGAGGATGTGGACTGGGTAAATAACTGGAAGCAGTATTTTCATCAGTTCTATGTGGATGACATTCTGATCATCCCATCCTGGGAGGAAGTAAAGCCGGAAGACAGTGATAAAATGGTGATCCATATTGATCCGGGGACTGCATTCGGAACAGGAATGCATGAGACAACCCAGCTTTGTATCCGGCAGATCCGCAAATATACAACGCCGGAGACAACAATCCTTGATGTGGGATGCGGAAGCGGTATTCTGGGAATGCTGGCTTTGAAATTCGGCGCAAAATATTCCGTCGGAACAGATCTGGATCCATGTGCAATCGAGGCAACTTATGAGAACATGGAAGTCAACGGAATCAGTAAAGAGATGTACGAAGTGATGATCGGAAATATCATTGATGACAAAGACGTGCAGGACAAAGTTGGTTATGGAAAATATGACATTGTCGTTGCAAATATTCTGGCAGATGTTTTGGTCGCACTGACACCGGTGATCGTGGATCAGCTCAAAGACGGTGGAATCTACATCACCAGCGGAATTATTGATGACAAAGAAGAGACAGTGGTAGAGGCAGTTAAAGCAGCAGGTCTGGAAGTCCTGGAAGTGACGTATCAGGGCGAGTGGGTTTCTGTGACGGCGAGAAAGAACGGATAAGGAAGGATTAAGATCCATGCAGAATTTTTTTGTATATGACTCTCAGGTGCAGGGGGAAAACATTTATATAGAGGGAACCGATGTAAACCACATCGTACATGTTCTTCGTATGAAGGTTGGAGAGGAAGTCAGTGTACACGATGATGTGAACCGGAAATACCTGTGCCGGATCGAGAAACTGCTGGAAGAAAGAGTGGTGCTTTCTATTGTGGAGCAGCAGGAATCGGACACGGAACTTTCCTGCCCGATCTATCTGTTCCAGGGTCTTCCAAAGGGAGATAAGATGGAATGGATCATTCAGAAGTGCGTAGAGCTTGGAGTACACGCAATCGTGCCGGTTGCGACGAAGCGGGCGGTTGTAAAGCTGGACGAGAAGAAAGCGCAGAAAAAAGTGAACAGATGGAATGCCATCGCAGAGAGTGCGGCGAAGCAGTCCGGAAGAGGGATCGTTCCGGAAGTACTTCCGGTGATGAAATGGAAGGAGGCGCTGGAATACGCGCGTCAGCTGGATGTTAAGATGATCCCTTATGAGAAGGCAGCAGGGATAAACGCGACAAAGCAGCTGATCGGCTCTGTTTCTTTTGGACAGTCAGTCGGGATTTTTATCGGTCCGGAAGGCGGCTTTGAAGAGGCAGAAGTGGAAGCTGCAAAAGCGATGGGAGCAGTCCCGGTGACTTTGGGAAAAAGGATCTTACGAACAGAGACGGCCGGAATGACGATCCTGTCAATTCTGATGTATCATCTGGAAAGAGAGTAACATAGTTTAATATTGAGAAGAAGTGAAAAGGAAGGTATCATGGAAGTATATTTGGACAATTCGGCGACTACCAGATGTTACACAGAGGTGGGAGAACTGGTATATAAAGTGATGTGTCAGGACTATGGAAATCCGTCTTCCATGCACCGTAAAGGTGTGGATGCGGAGCATTATATCAAGGATGCAAAAGAAATTCTGGCAAAAATTCTGAAGGTCAATGCAAAAGAAATTTATTTTACGTCCGGCGGTACAGAAAGTGACAATCTGGCGATCATTGGAACAGCAAAAGCAAACAAAAGAAGAGGAAATCATCTGATCACATCATCTATTGAGCATCCGGCGATTTTGAATACGATGCGTTATCTGGAAGAGGAAGAAGGCTTTCGTGTGACCTATCTTCCGGTGGACAGCATGGGACGCATCAAGCTGGAAGCTCTGAAAGAGGCGTTGTGTGACGAGACAATTCTGGTTTCCGTCATGTATGTGAATAACGAAGTAGGAGCAGTGCAGCCGATCGATGAAGCTGTCCGGATCGTGAAGGAATATAATCCGGATATTCTGTTCCATTCGGATGCCGTACAGGGATTCGGAAAGTATAAGATTTATCCGAAGCGTCAGAAGATCGATCTGCTGACAGGAAGCGGACATAAGATCCACGGACCGAAAGGAACTGGATTTTTATATGTCAGTGAGAAAGTTAAGATCAAACCAATCGTGTTTGGCGGAGAACAGCAGAAAAATGTCCGTTCCGGTACAGAGAACGTTCCGGGGATTGCAGGACTCGGGTTAGCGGCAAAGATGATCTACCATGATCTGGATATGAAGACTGCACTGATGCGGGAACTCAAAGAGTATTTTATTGAAGGAATCGCGAAGATTGAAAATACAACCGTTCACGGGATGACCGATGAAAACAGTGCACCGCATATCATCAGTGTGGGATTTGCAGGGATTCGAAGTGAAGTGCTTCTGCATACGCTGGAAGAGAAAGGAATTTACGTATCCTCAGGTTCTGCATGTGCGTCCAACCATCCGGCAATCAGCGGGGTGTTAAAGGGCATCGGAGCCGGAAAAGAGTATCTGGATGCGACGATCCGTTTCAGCATGTCTGAATTTACAACCAGAGAAGAAATTGACTATACATTGGAAACGCTATATAATTGTGTACCGATGCTGAGAAGATATACAAGACATTGATGCTTGATAAAGAGTCCAAAAGAAAAGGATAAATAAAGGAGAATATCATGAGATTTCATTCATTTTTGATTAAATACGGAGAAATCGGGATCAAAGGAAAGAACCGGTATCTGTTTGAAGACGCTCTGGTGCGTCAGATCCGTTTTGCATTGAAGGATGTGGACGGAGAATTTAATGTACACAAAGCACAGGGGAGAGTGTATGTGGACTGTGAAGGCGAATACGATTACGAAGAGACTGTGGAAAGTTTGAAACGAGTGTTTGGTATCGTAGGAATCTGCCCGGTTGTGCGTCTGCAGGACAATGGATTTGAACAGCTGAAAAAAGATGTGGAAAAATATATCGGAGAAGTGTACCCTGAGAAAAACCAGACATTTAAGATTGAAGCAAGAAGAAGCAGAAAGTCTTATCCGTTGAATTCTATGGAATTGAACTGTGAGTTGGGCGGTGTGATCCTGGATGCGTACCCGGAGATGAAAGTAGACGTACACAATCCGCAGATTCGTCTGAATGTGGAAGTACGGGAAGAGATTTATCTGTACTCAGAGATTATTCCGGGGCCGGGCGGAATGCCGGTAGGAACTAACGGAAGTGCCATGCTCCTGCTCTCCGGTGGTATCGACAGCCCGGTTGCCGGATATATGATCGCAAAACGCGGTGTCGCTCTGGAAGCAACATATTTCCATGCACCACCGTATACGAGTGAACGTGCAAAAGAAAAAGTGGTGGATCTGGCAAGACTGGTTTCCAGGTATTCCGGCCCGATCAAGCTCAACGTAGTCAACTTTACAGACATTCAGCTGTATATCTATGAGAAGTGTCCGCATGAAGAACTGACGATTATTATGCGAAGATACATGATGAAGATCGCAGAGCATTTTGCAAAACAGGATGGCTGCCTGGGACTGATCACCGGAGAAAGTATCGGACAGGTTGCGAGCCAGACGATGCAGAGCCTTATGGCAACCAATGCGGCATGTACGCTTCCGGTCTACCGTCCGCTGATTGGATTTGATAAAAAAGAAATCGTGGATATTTCTGAAAAGATTGATACGTACGAGACATCGATCCAGCCGTATGAAGACTGCTGTACGATTTTTGTTGCCAAGCATCCGGTGACAAAACCGAATCTGGAGCGTATTGAGAAATCCGAGAGAAATCTGGATGAGAAGATTGATGAGCTGATGCAGACAGCAATCGATACGGTTGAAACGATCATGGTAAAATAGGACAATAAAAAGGCTGCCTCATAAAGAGACAGCCTAAAAATAAATGATTCCATTATTTGATGATGTAAGAATCCAGTGCAGCTAAGATGTCATCCAGATTAGAATCAGCGTGGATATTCAGATCGATCGGTTTAGAAAGATCCAAACTGAAAATTCCCATAATTGATTTGGCATCTATCACATATCTTCCGGACACTAAATCAAAATCGTTGTCATATTTTGTGATTTCGTTTACAAATGATTTTACTTTGTCGATTGAGTTTAAAGAAATCTGTACTGTTTTCATTATAAAAGTCCCTCCTTGATATACAATGCTTCGAGTATCTGTACTCTAGGTATATTCTACGAGAAGTAACTGCAAAAGTCAAGGAACAAACAGGAAAAACAAGGAAAACCAGGAGAATATTTTTATGAAAAAAGTCGCGTTACACAATCTGGGATGTAAGGTAAATGCATATGAGACAGAAGCCATGCAGGAAATGCTGGAACATGCCGGATATGAGATCGTTCCGTTTCAGGAAGGAGCGGATATTTATGTGATCAATACATGCACAGTGACCAATATTGCGGACCGCAAATCAAGACAGATGCTGCATCGGGCAAGAAAGATGAATCCGGATGCTGTTGTGGTCGCAGCCGGCTGTTATGTGCAGGCACAGGCTGAAAAGCAGGTGATCGATCCATGTATTGATATTGTACTCGGAAACAATAAAAAGCAGGATCTTCTGACAGCGCTGCAGGCATATGAAGAAGCACACGGTGATTTGCGGGAAGTGATCGATATCAATCATACAAAAGAATATGAGAATCTGCATCTGACAAAACAGGGGGAGCATACGAGAGCATATATCAAGGTGCAGGATGGCTGCAACCAGTTTTGTTCTTACTGTATTATCCCGTATGCGAGAGGAAGAGTCAGAAGCAGGGCAAAAGAAGATGTAGTAGCAGAAGTGACAGATCTGGCGAAAAACGGATACCAGGAAGTCGTGCTGACGGGAATTCATCTGAGCTCCTATGGCATTGATTTTGAAAATGAAGACAATCTGCTCAGTCTGATTCGTGCAGTGCATGAGATTGAAGGAATCAAAAGGATTCGTCTGGGATCTCTGGAACCAAGGATCATCACAGAAGAGTTTGTACAGGCGATCGCAGCGCTTCCGAAGATGTGCCCGCACTTCCATCTGTCATTGCAGAGTGGCTGCAATGAAACCTTAAAGAGGATGAACCGCAGATATACAAGTGAAGAGTTTTATGAAAAGTGTGAGATATTAAGAAAGTATTTTGAAAAACCGGCGCTGACAACAGATGTGATCGTGGGATTTCCTCAGGAGACAGAGGAAGAATTTGAAACAACGTATGAATTTCTGAAAAAGATCTGCTTCTATGAGACTCATATTTTCAAATATTCCAAACGAGAAGGCACGAAAGCGGCAGTGATGCAGGGACAGATCCCGGAGCAGATCAAGGCCAAAAGAAGCGCCAGACTGATCGAACTGGGGGAGAAAAACCGCAGAGCATATGAAGAATCGTTTCTTGGAAAAACAGTGGAAGTGCTGGTGGAAGAAAAATCGGATGTGAACGGAAAAGAAATGTGGACAGGGCACACAAAGGAGTATATGAAAATTGCACTAGAGTCAGAGAAAAATCTTCAGAATTGTATTCTAAACGTGCAAATTAAAGATGGCCGGGAAATTATTCATTGAATTTTAAAATAGATTATATTAGAATGATAAGTAGGATACTAACGCAATTATGCTGATTCCGGGGAATCAGATCTGCGCGTGAATAAAAGAAAAATGGAGGAGATACGATGAGCGATTTGAGTAATACACAGTTCTTTCAGGTAGAACCGGGACCACAGATTTCTGCAAAAGATATTCTGGAAATCGTGTATAAGGCACTGAAAGAAAAAGGATACAACCCGGTTAACCAGATCGTGGGATACATTATGTCAGGAGATCCTACTTACATTACCAGCTATAATGGAGCAAGAAGCCTGATTATGAAGGTGGAAAGGGATGAATTGGTCGAAGAACTGTTAAAAGCGTATATCGAGCATAATTCATGGGAATAATCGACTATGCGGATCATGGGACTGGATTATGGCACGAAGACTGTAGGGGTTGCGATCAGCGATGCTCTTGGTCTGACTGCGCAGGGGATAGAGACCATTCAGAGAAAAGAGGAAAACAAGCTGCGCCGTACACTCGCCCGGATTGAAGAGCTGGTAAGGGAATATGAAGTGGATACGATCGTGCTTGGTTTTCCGAAGCATATGAATAACGATGTGGGTGAACGTGCAAAAAAGTCTCTGGAATTCAAAGAGATGCTGGTGCGCAGGACAGGACTTGATGTGGTGATGTGGGACGAGCGGCTTACTACCGTGGAGGCAGAGCGTACATTGATCGAGAGTCAGGTGCGGCGCGAGAACAGAAAGCAGTATATTGATAAGATCGCAGCTGTTTTTATCCTGCAGGGATATCTGGATTCGATTTATTTGAAAAAGAAAGCCGAAGAGGAAAACTAGAAGCTGCCCACAGGAGGAAGAACGCATGGAAAAGATTAAGTTTTGTTTTGACGAGTCGGGAGACAGCGTTGAATTTTTTGTACTGGAACAGACAAAGATCAACGGGGCATCCTATATTCTTGTGACAGATTCACAGGAGGATGACGCGGAGTGTCTGATCTTAAAAGAAGGTGAATCTCAGGACGCGAAAGAGAGTGTCTATGAGATCGTAGAGGACGACGTAGAATTACAGGCGGTTTCCAAAGTATTTGAGGAACTGCTGGAAGATGTAGAGATTGAAATGTAACTTAGAATATTACTTTACCGCAGGGGACGTGGAGGATGACAGTAGAACAGGAAAAAGTACAGGGGATGCTCAAGGAAAAGCTCAGAGAAAAAGGCTGGAAAGTGACCAGACAGAGACTTTCTATTTTGCAGACCCTGGCAGAACATAAAGGGCAGCATCTGGCGGCGGAAGATATTTTTGAGCTGATGAAGGATGAATATCCGGAAATGGGGCTTGCTACCGTGTACCGTACGCTGCAGCTTTTGTATGAGATTCAGCTGATCGACCGGATTCATTTCAATGATGGATGTATCCGGTATGAGATCGGTCATATATTTGACGGAGACTCCAAACACAGTCATCATCATCTGATCTGCAGAACATGTGGGCGTGTGATGCCGTTTGAAGATGATTTTCTGGAGGATCTGGAGGCACAGATCGAAGCCGATACCGGTTTTCATGTGTTGGATCATGAACTGAAATTTTATGGTCAGTGTAAGGAATGTGCCGAAGCTTCCATGCGGAAAGAGAATACATAAAAAACTCATGGAGGTGTATATTTTTGAAAAAAGAAAATCGTGGAAAATTAAAAATCATTCCTTTGGGAGGTCTTGAGCAGATCGGTATGAATATTACTGCTTTCGAATATGAAGACAGTATCATTGTGGTAGACTGCGGGCTTGCATTCCCGGAGGATGACATGCTCGGAATCGATCTGGTCATTCCGGATGTGACTTATCTGAAGGATAATATATCCAAAGTAAAAGGATTTGTGATCACCCATGGTCATGAAGATCATATCGGAGCTTTGCCGTATGTACTTAAGGAGATCAATCTTCCAATCTATACTACAAAGCTGACAATGGGAATCATCGAGAACAAGTTAAAAGAGCATAATCTGCTCCGTACGACAAAGAGAAAAGTGGTGCGTCATGGACAGTCCATCAATCTTGGACAGTTCCGAATTGAATTTATCAAGACGAACCACAGTATTCAGGATGCTTCCGCACTGGCGATCTATTCACCGGCAGGAACTGTTGTCCATACCGGAGACTTCAAGGTGGATTATACACCGGTATTCGGAGATGCCATTGATCTGCAGCGTTTTGCGGAGATCGGAAAGAAAGGTGTGCTGGCTCTGATGTCAGATAGTACGAATGCAGAGCGGAAAGGGTTTACCCAGTCAGAGCGTACAGTGGGAATTACGTTTGATCATATTTTTGCAGAGCATCAGAACACAAGAATCATCATCGCGACATTTGCATCGAACGTAGACCGTGTGCAGCAGATCATCAACTCTGCGTATAAGTACGGAAGAAAAGTTGTGGTAGAAGGACGCAGCATGGTAAATATCATTACGACAGCATCTGAGCTTGGGTATCTGAATGTTCCGGAGAATACACTGATCGAGATCGATCAGTTGAAGAACTATCCACCGGAGAAGACCGTTCTGATCACAACAGGAAGCCAGGGAGAATCCATGGCTGCACTTTCCAGAATGGCAGGGGATGTACACCGTAAAGTGACGATTCAGCCGAATGACACGATCATTTTCAGTTCGAATCCGATTCCTGGAAATGAGAAGGCAGTATCCCGTGTGATCAATGAGCTTTCTGCAAAGGGTGCGAACGTGATATTCCAGGATGCGCATGTTTCCGGACATGCCTGTCAGGAAGAGTTAAAGCTGATCTATTCGCTGGTAAAACCAAAGTATGCCATTCCGGTGCATGGTGAGTACCGCCACTTAAAAGCAAATGCGGAGATCGCGCAGTCTCTGGGAATTCCGAAAGAGAATATCTTTATCATCCAGAGCGGAGATGTGATCGAGCTGAGTGATGCAGAAGCAAAAATAGTGGATAAAGTCCATACAGGAGCGATTCTGGTAGATGGTCTGGGTGTCGGTGATGTCGGAAATATCGTATTGCGAGACAGACAGCATCTGGCAGAGGACGGAATTCTGATCGTTGTTCTGACACTGGAAAAAGGCAGCAACAATCTGCTGGCAGGACCGGATATCGTATCCAGAGGATTTGTCTATGTAAGAGAATCCGAAGGACTGATGGAAGAAGCCAGAAAGGTTGTGACAGACAGTCTGGATAAATGTCTTTCCGGAAGACATGCGGACTGGAATAAGATCAAGATGACGATCCGTGACACAATGAACGATTTTATCTGGAAGAAGACAAAGAGAAGACCAATGGTCATTCCGATTATTATGGATGTGTAAGATATGATAGTAGATGAACGTATCGTGACATTCATCAATTCCTTAGAGACAGAGAACAGTGAAATACTCGAAGCAGTGGAACAGGAAGCTCTGAGCACATATGTGCCGATCATACGAAAAGAAATGCAGAGTTTCCTGAAAGTGCTTCTGATGATACAAAAACCTATGTGCATCCTGGAAGTAGGGACCGCAGTAGGTTTCTCTGCGTTATTGATGAGTGAAGCGGCACCAGAAGGGTGCAGGATCACAACAATTGAAAATTACGAAAAGAGAATTCCGATCGCCAGGGAGAATTTCAGACGGGCAGGGAAAGAAGAGCAGATCACGCTCATAGAGGGAGATGCTATGGATGTGCTGAAAACACTGGAGGGCAGCTTTGATTTTATTTTTATGGATGCTGCAAAGGGACAGTATATCCGGTATATGCCCCAGGTGCTGCGTCTGCTTCGTCCGGGAGGAACTCTTGTGACAGACAACGTACTGCAGGATGGGGATATCGTTGAATCCCGGTTTGCAGTGGAACGGAGAAACCGTACGATCCATTCCAGAATGCGGGAGTATCTGTACGAATTAAAACACCATGAACTGCTGACAACGTCCATTATTCCACTTGGGGATGGAGTGGCGGTCAGCGTGAAGAAACAGGAAGGAGAATAAAATGGCAAGACATCCTGAACTTTTGATACCGGCAAGCAGCCTGGAAGTATTAAAGACAGCAGTCATTTTTGGAGCAGATGCGGTTTATATCGGAGGAGAGGCATTTGGACTCCGTGCAAAAGCGAAGAACTTTTCCATGGAGGACATGAAAGAAGGAATCGCATTTGCGCATGAACATGATGTGAAAGTGTATGTAACAGCCAATATCCTGGCACACAATGAGGATCTGCCGGGAGTGCGTAAATATTTTGAGGAACTCAAGGAAATCAAGCCGGATGCTCTGATTATTGCGGATCCGGGAGTGTTTGAGATCGCAAAAGAAGTGTGTCCTGAGATTGAGAGACATATCAGTACTCAGGCAAACAATACAAACTATGGAACCTATAATTTCTGGTATAAACAAGGCGCGAGCCGCGTGGTTTCCGCCAGAGAACTGTCTCTGGAAGAAATCAAAGAGCTGCGCGCGAATATTCCGGAGGATCTGGAAATCGAGACATTTGTACATGGAGCGATGTGCATTTCTTATTCCGGAAGATGCCTTCTGAGCAACTATTTCACAGGCAGAGATGCGAACAGGGGGGCATGTACCCACCCGTGCCGCTGGAAATATGCGGTTGTGGAGGAGAAGAGACCGGGAGAGTATCTGCCGGTTTATGAGAATGAAAGAGGAACTTATATTTTCAACTCTAAGGATCTGTGCATGATCCAGTATATCCCGGAGATTCTGGACGCGGGTATTGACAGTCTGAAAATCGAAGGACGTATGAAAACCGCGCTCTATGTGGCAACAGTTGCAAGAACCTACAGAAAGGCGATCGATGACTATCAGAAGGATCCGGAATTATATAAAAAGAATATGCCGTGGTATCTGGAGCAGATCTCCAATTGTACGTACCGCCAGTTTACGACAGGATTCTTCTTTGGAAAACCGGATGAGACAACACAGATCTATGACAGCAATACGTATGTGAAAGAGTATACCTATCTCGGAATTATCGGAGAGGTCAGGGACGGTCTGTGCCGGATCGAACAGCGCAACAAGTTTTCTGTGGGTGAGATCATTGAGATCATGAAGCCGAACGGGGAAAATGTGGAAGCGAAAGTAGAGCGTATCCTCAATGAAGAAGGAGAGGAGCAGGAGAGTGCTCCTCACTCAAAACAGGTGTTATATGTGGCGCTGGATCAGAAGGCGGACAAATATGATATCTTACGAAGAGCAGAAAAAGACGCGTAGCTTTTCGACCGCGCTCTTTTCTATCCGGGATACATAAGAACGGGAGATCCCCAGTTGTTTGGCGACTTCCCTCTGCGTGTATTCCTCGCCGCCATAAAGTCCATACCGCATTTTTAAAACGAGTTTTTCCCGCTGGGAGAGCTCGTTTTCTACTTTTTCATACAGCTTCTGGATATTTTCTTTCAGGCATACCCGTTCCGGGATGTCGTCTTCATCCGTTTCGATAATATCGTATAATTTGATCTCGTTTCCTTCCCGGTCCGTACCGATGGGTTCATATAAAGAAATCTCTTTTGACGTCTTTTTCCGTGCGCGCAGATGCATCAGGATTTCGTTTTCCACACACTTGGAGGCATAGGCTGCCAGACGGTTGCCTTTGCTTGGATTAAAGGTGACAATGGCTTTGATCAAACCGATGGTTCCGATTGAGATCAGATCTTCGGGATCTTCGTCCACATACTGATATTTTTTGATCACATGTGCAACGAGCCGCAGATTCCGTTCAATCAGAATGTGTTTTGCCTGCAGGTCACCCTCAGTATATTTTTGGATATATTCTTTTTCTTCGGAAGGGGTGAGGGGATTTGGAAATGATTTCAAGACAGCACCTCAAAGCACATTTGATAACAGTGTATGTAAAGACGGCACGATTTGTGCTTTTCCACTTGAAAAGAGGACGGGCAGAAAAAAAGTAGTTGACAAACAGCGGGCAGGAGAGATATAGTAAGACTACATTCCCGGAGCGATCCGCTCTGGAGAGTATAAGATCTATTGATTCAAAAGGCCGTATCGGCCAACGTTTTCAAGTTACAAATTTATTAGAAGATCAGTTATGTGGGGACTGAACGTACCGGCTCTTGGAAAAGGAGTGTGTGATGAGTTTTTGCTCAGTATTATCTGCAGCAGTGATCGGGCTGCGGGTAGAATTTATTCATGTGGAAGCTGACGTCAGCAACGGGCTTCCGGTATTTCATATGGTGGGATACCTTTCTTCTGAAGTGAAGGAGGCAGCAGAGCGTGTGCGCACAGCAATCAGAAACAGTGGAGTTTCATTTCCAGCCAAGCGGACGATCGTCAATCTGGCGCCGGCAAATGTAAGAAAGAGAGGAGCGTCGTTTGATCTTCCCATTGCAGTGGCAGTGATGATTGCATTGGGATGTCAGATTTCAGAGGGGGTAAGGCATACGCTTTTTATAGGAGAACTGGGACTGGATGGCAGTGTGCTGGAAGTACCGGGTGTTCTGCCGATCGTTCTGGAGGCAAAAAAGGCGGGAGTGAAACGCTGCATTGTACCAGAAGCAAATGAGGCGGAAGGCGCACTTGTGAAAGGAATCGAGATCATTGGGGTAAAGCATCTTAAGCAGATTACAAAGATTCTTTCAGGAGAGAGAAAAAAAGAAAAAGCAAGGAATCAAGCAAAAAAGCAGACGGTAAAAAATCCGCAGCCGGATTTTTCTGAAATGCAGGGTCAGGCAGCCGTCAAGCGTGCAGCGGAGATTGCAGTGGCAGGCGGACATAATCTTCTTTTGATCGGCCCCCCGGGAAGCGGAAAGACCATGGCAGCGGAACGGATTGCCGGAATTCTGCCGCCTCTGACATTAGAAGAGAGCATGGAGATTACAAAAATATACAGTATTATGGGACTTCTTGATGAGAAAGAACCGCTGATCCAGAGCCGGCCTTTTCGCAGTGTACACCATACGGCCACAAGGGCAGCACTGGCTGGAGGCGGGATAATCCCGACGCCGGGAGAGATCACACTCGCACACGGCGGTGTTTTGTTTTTGGATGAATTGCCGGAGTTTTCGAAAAGTGTGATCGAGGTACTGAGACAGCCGCTTGAAGAGCACCAGATGCGGATTGCGAGAACACACGGAAATTATGTATTTCCAGCGGATTTTATTTTGATCGCGGCGATGAATCCATGTCCCTGCGGATGCTATCCGGATATGCAGAAATGTACCTGTACGCCTGTGCAGATCCAGAATTATTTAGGAAGGATCAGTCAGCCGTTTCTGGATCGGATCGATCTGTGTGTAGAGGCACCCCGGGTGGAATATGACTCGCTGGTGGAGAAGAAAGCACAGGAATCTTCGGAAGCAATCCGGCAGAGAGTATGTGAAGTGCGAAATCTGCAGAGAATGCGTTATGGAGGAACAAAGGTAAATGCAAGACTGGACAGCCGGGAGACAGAAGAATTCTGCCGTCTGGGAGAGCCGGAAAACGAAGTGATGAAGCAGGCATTTGCTGCCTTTGGATTTACAGCACGTACTTATCATAAAGTGTTAAAGGTGGCGAGAACGATCGCAGATCTGGACGGAAGTCAGGAAATTCTAAAGCAGCATTTGTGTGAGGCAATCGGCTATCGGACGCCGGATAAGAAGTACTGGAAACGATAGGAGGAAGAACGCATGAAGTATGAATACTGGTTTGCCGGAATCCGAAATATTCCGGATCGGACAAAAATAAAATTAAAAGAAAAAGCAGGGACAGCAGAAGCCATTTATTATATAGAAGAAACTGCACTCAGAAAGATGCAGCTGCTCAAGGAACAGGAAATTTGGAAGCTGCTGGAGGCGAAAAAGAAAGAGGAGCTGGACAGAAATTATGAAGCAATGAGACAAAAAGGAATCTCGGTGATCCCGTGGGGAGAAAAGGAATATCCAGGTCGTTTAAAAGAAATCTATGATCCGCCGTATGCGTTGTATGTGAAAGGAAAGCTGCCGGATAATACTGCGCGTGCGGCAGCCATTGTGGGAGCGAGAAGCTGTACTCCCTATGGAGAAAAATATGCGCTGGAATATGGGAAAAAACTGGCGGAATGTGGAATTCAGGTGATCAGCGGACTTGCGCGCGGCGTAGACGGGATCGGACAGAGAGGTGCTCTGCTGGGAGGTGGAAAGACCTTTGCTGTTTTGGGGAGCGGGGTAGATGTCTGTTATCCGAAAAACCATATGGGATTATATCTGGATATCCTGGAGCAGGAAGGCGGGATCCTTTCAGAACTCCCGCCCGGCACACCGCCGCTTCCGCAGCATTTTCCGAGGCGAAACCGGATCATCAGCGCGCTGTCAGATATTGTGCTCGTTATGGAGGCAAGAGAGAGGAGTGGATCACTGATCACGGCAGATCTGGCACTGGAGCAGGGAAAGGATGTCTATGCGCTGCCGGGGCCTGTTAACAGCAGCTTAAGTCAAGGGTGTAACCGCCTGATCTTTCAGGGGGCCGGAATTCTTTTAAGCCCGGAAAATCTGCTGGATGAGATGGGCATTGCATACAGCGGGGAATGTGAAAAATCAGACAAAAATGAAAAAATGCTTGAAAGTCCTGAATATATGGTGTATAGTTGTGTCGGTCTGTATCCAAAGAGCGTGGGGCAGCTGACAGAAGAAACAAAGCTGCGCCCGGAGGAAGTTTTAAAGCTTTTAGTGTCTTTGGAATTACAGGGATATATCAGAGAAATCTCAAAAAATTATTATATAAAAGTGAAATGACGGCGTGAGGGCGCCGGATGGAGGAAATGTTTCAATGGCACATTATCTGGTAATTGTGGAGTCACCGGCGAAAGTGAAGACGATCAAAAAATTTCTTGGAAAGAACTATACAGTAGCGGCATCAAACGGGCATGTCAGAGATTTGCCGAAAAGTCAGCTCGGAATCGATGTGGAGCATGACTTTGAGCCCAAATATATTACCATTCGGGGAAAAGGGGAGATTCTCGCAAACCTGAGAAAGGAAGCCAAGAAAGCCGACAAAGTATATCTGGCAACCGACCCCGACCGTGAAGGAGAGGCAATTTCATGGCATCTTGCAGCAGCGCTGAAATTGGATGAGAAAAAAATGCGCCGTATTACATTCAACGAGATCACAAAGAATGCAGTCAAGGCGTCATTAAAAACACCAAGAGATATTGATATGGATCTGGTGGACGCACAGCAGGCAAGACGTGTTCTGGACAGAATGGTAGGATATCGGATCAGTCCGCTTTTGTGGGCAAAAGTAAAACGGGGATTGAGCGCCGGACGCGTGCAGTCTGTAGCACTCCGTATCATTGCGGACCGGGAAGAAGAAATCAATGCATTTATTCCGGAAGAATACTGGAGTCTGGATGCAATCTTAAAGGTGAAAGGAGAGAAAAGACCGCTCACTGCCAAGTTCTATGGAACCGAGAAAAAGAAGATGACGATTCATTCCAAAGAGGAGATGGATGAGATCTTACAGGCTTTGGAAAAAGAAACATACGAAGTAAAAGATATCAAAAAGGGAGAGCGTATTCGAAGAGCGCCGCTTCCGTTTACAACCAGCACTTTGCAGCAGGAGGCAGCAAAGGTGCTCAACTTCGGTACACAGAAGACGATGCGTATCGCACAGCAGCTGTATGAAGGAATTGACGTAAAGGGCAGCGGTACGATCGGTGTGATCACGTATCTGCGTACGGATTCTACCCGTATTTCAGAGGAAGCAGATGCAGCGGCGAGAGCGTACATCACAGAGAATTACGGCGCAGAGTATGCAGCAGCAGGAGAAGCAAATAAAAAGACTGAGAAGAAGATACAGGACGCGCATGAGGCAATCCGACCGACGGACATTTCCATGACACCGGCTTCGTTGAAAGAGTCTCTCTCCAGAGATCAGTTCCGTCTGTATCAGCTGATCTGGAAACGGTTTGCCGCAAGCCGGATGCAGCCTGCAAAATATGAGACCACATCTGTCAAGATTGGTGCCGGGGAATACCGTTTTACAGTGGCAACTTCAAAAGTGGCGTTTGAAGGATTTCGTACGGTTTATACAGAAGCAGATGAAGAAAAAGAAGTAAGCAATGTTCTTGTCAACGGATTGAGCATGGATTCGGAACTGACGAAAGAAGAGTTTGATACCAAACAGCATTTCACACAGCCTCCGGCACACTATACAGAGGCAACACTTGTAAAGGCACTGGAGGAGCTTGGAATCGGACGTCCGAGTACCTATGCACCAACAATCTCCACAATTCTCGGAAGACGTTATATTACCAAAGAAGCCAAGAATCTGTATATCACAGAGATCGGAGAAGTAGTCAACAATATTATGAAGCAGTCGTTTCCTAGTATTGTGGATGTCAACTTTACGGCCAACATGGAAGGGCTTCTGGATATGGTGGAAGAAGGAAAAGTGCAGTGGAAGGTTGTCGTAAGTAACTTCTATCCGGATCTGGATGAAGCAGTGAAAACTGCGGAGAAAGAATTAGAGAGCGTGAAGATCGAGGATGAAGTAACGGATGTAATCTGTGAAGAGTGTGGAAGAAACATGGTGATCAAATACGGTCCTCACGGAAAATTCCTTGCCTGTCCGGGATTTCCGGATTGCCGCAACACAAAACCGTACCTGGAGAAGATCGGTGTTGCCTGCCCGGTCTGTGGAAAAGAAGTTGTGATCCGCAAGACGAAGAAGGGAAGAAAGTATTACGGATGTGAAAATAATCCGGAATGTGATTTTATGTCATGGCAGAAACCGTCCAAAGAAAAATGTCCGGAATGTGGCGGATACATGGTGGAAAAAGGGAATAAACTGGTCTGCGCAAACGAGCAGTGTGGATATGTCCGAAATTTGAAGGGAAATTAGAAGGATTTCGAATAAAAACAAGAGGAAATTGCAACAATTTCATTGAAAATTCGTGAATTGTATGATAACATGAGGGTGTCTATTGAATAGGAACGAGTTGTATATACAATTGAGTCTGGAGGAGACGGATGAGCGTACAGTTATTAGATAAGACAAGAAAAATAAATAAATTATTGCATAATAATAATTCCAGCAAAGTGGTGTTTAATGATATTTGTGCTGTCCTCACAGAGATCCTGAACTCCAATGTCCTGGTAGTCAGTAAAAAAGGAAAGATTCTCGGAGTCAGCAAAAGTGCGCATGTAGATGCAATCAATGAACTGATCGTAGAGTCTGTGGGAGCGCATATCGATAAGATGCTCAATGAGCGTCTGCTCAATGTACTTTCTACCAAAGAGAACGTGAATTTGGAGACACTTGGTTTTTCATCGGAAAAAGTGCAGGGATATCAGGCAATTATTGTTCCAATTGATATTGCGGGAGAACGCCTTGGAACACTCTTTATTTATAAGCAGAATGAGTTGTATTCCATTGATGATATCATCTTAAGTGAGTATGGGACAGCAGTTGTCGGACTGGAGATGCTCCGGTCTGTGAATGAGGAGAGTGCAGAGGAGACGAGAAAGGAACATATCGTACAGTCAGCGATCAGCACACTTTCATTCTCTGAACTGGAGGCGATCATTCATATTTTTGAAGAGTTGGATGGAACAGAGGGAATTCTGGTGGCAAGCAAGATTGCAGACCGTGTAGGAATCACAAGATCCGTGATCGTCAATGCACTTCGAAAATTTGAGAGTGCCGGAGTGATCGAATCCCGTTCCTCCGGGATGAAGGGAACATACATTAAGGTGTTGAATGACTATGTCTTTACCGAATTGGAAAAGATCAAAAAAGAACGTTTGTAAAAATCGTACAGAAGATAAAAGGGTATCAGCAAGCTGATGCCCTTTCTCTGACTACAGGTAAGAAGAGCAGGAGGAAAAGAACATGTATGAAGGCAATGCAGTAGATCTTCAGATGGAGAAAGTGATCGCGGCAGATGCGATCCTGGATGATGAGACACATCACTGTCAGGTTTTTCGTTATGATATGGAAGAGGATTACATATACTTACAATTAAAGGAGGACGATCTGACAGCAATCTCGCTGGATGCAAAGTATCAGTGCTATATTTCTACAAGGACAGAGCTTTTGTTCTGCACAGGCGTGGTACAGGAGCGATACCAGTGTGAACATGGGAAAATTTTGGTCTTTCATATTGAGAATGGATTCTATACAATTTCGGATATGAAAGGACCTGTAAAAAGAAAATAAACTAAATATAAAATTTTTGAATCTCTGTTGACAAATAGAAAGCAGAGTGCTATTTTATATTCATGAGGTTTAGCACTCAATATGAATGAGTGCTAATAACGTATAAAATAAGGAGGAGTTACCATGAAATTAGTACCATTAGGTGATAAAATCGTATTAAAGCAATTAGAAGCAGAAGAGACAACAAAGTCAGGAATCGTTTTGCCTGGTCAGGCAAAAGAAAAACCACAGGAAGCAGAGGTAATTGCAGTCGGACCTGGTGGAATGGTAGACGGGAAAGAAGTGACAATGCAGGTAGCTGTAGGAGATAAAGTAATCTATTCCAAATATGCAGGAACCGATGTAGAGCTGGATGGAGAAGAGTACATTATCGTAAAACAGAATGATATCCTTGCAGTTGTAAAATAGAAGAAAGAGACAATTTTTTGGAAACAGTCAACAGACGAAGTATAACAGGAGTGTGAATGAAAATGGCAAAGGAAATTAAATATGGAGCAGAGGCAAGAGCCGCTCTGGAAAAAGGTGTAAACCAGCTTGCAGATACTGTAAGAGTAACTTTGGGACCAAAAGGAAGAAACGTTGTTCTGGATAAATCGTTCGGAACACCATTGATCACAAATGACGGTGTGACGATCGCAAAAGAGATCGAACTGGAAGACGGATTTGAAAATATGGGAGCACAGCTCATCCGTGAAGTAGCAGCTAAGACAAACGATGTAGCCGGAGACGGAACAACAACAGCGACTGTTCTGGCACAGGCAATGGTAAATGAAGGAATGAAGAACCTTGCAGCAGGAGCAAACCCGATCGTACTGCGTAAAGGTATGAAAAAAGCGACAGATGCAGCAGTGGAAGCAATTGCAAATATGAGCCGTCAGGTAACAGGAAAAGACCAGATCGCAAAAGTTGCAGCAGTATCTTCCGGTGATGAAGCGGTTGGAAATATGGTTGCAGATGCAATGGAGAAAGTTTCCAAAGATGGTGTTATCACGATCGAAGAATCCAAGACAATGCAGACAGAGCTGGATCTGGTAGAAGGTATGCAGTTTGACCGCGGATATATTTCTGCATATATGGCGACAGATATGGAGAAGATGGAAGCAGTTCTGGATGATCCGTACATCCTGATCACAGACAAGAAGATTTCCAATATTCAGGATCTCCTTCCATTGCTGGAGCAGATCGTACAGTCAGGAGCAAGACTTCTGATCATTGCAGAGGATATTGAAGGAGAAGCTCTTACAACTCTGATCGTAAACAAACTGCGCGGAACATTTAATGTTGTTGCAGTAAAAGCTCCTGGATACGGGGACAGAAGAAAAGAAATGCTCAATGATATTGCAATCCTGACAGGCGGACAGGTAATTTCCGATGAACTTGGAATGGACCTGAAAGAAGCAACAATGGATCTGCTCGGACGTGCAAAATCTGTAAAAGTTCAGAAAGAGAACACAGTCATTGTTGACGGATGCGGAGATAAGAAAGCAATCGAAGACAGAGTGGCTCAGATCAAAAAACAGATCGAGGAGACAACATCTGAATTTGACAGAGAAAAATTACAGGAAAGACTTGCAAAACTGGCAGGCGGTGTTGCAGTGATTCGTGTGGGAGCAGCGACAGAAACTGAGATGAAAGAAGCAAAACTGCGTATGGAAGATGCACTCAATGCGACAAGAGCAGCAGTAGAGGAAGGTATCATCGCAGGCGGTGGATCTGCATATATCCATGCTTCTAAAGAAGTTGCAAAACTTGCAGAGACTCTGGAAGGTGATGAGAAGACAGGTGCGAATATCATCCTGAAAGCTCTGGAGGCTCCATTGTTCCATATTGCAACAAATGCAGGTCTGGAAGGTGCAGTGATCATCAATAAAGTAAGAGAATCAGAACCGGGAGTCGGATTTGATGCTTACAAAGAAGAATATGTAGATATGGTAAGTGAAGGAATTCTGGATCCTGCCAAAGTGACAAGAAGCGCACTGCAGAATGCAAACAGTGTTGCATCTACTCTGCTGACAACAGAATCTGTTGTTTCTACGATTAAAGAAGAGACACCGGCAATGCCGGCAGCACCTGGCGGAATGGGAATGATGTAATGACAAGAGGTTTCCCGAATATCTGTTTTGATACAGATATCCGGGGCTCTTTTTTTATTTTCGGGATTTCAGCAGTAATAGACAAAAGAATTATAGAAAAACTGAGAAATTATGTAAAAATTATGAATGAGACATCATCTATAAGTATCGCTTAATAATAGGAGTTAAAATAAATCAGGATAAAAATAAATTGTAAGTGGGAATAGGCTTGACAAGTGGTGGGAATTTTTGTACCATAACAGATAATCTATGGACATACATATTAGAGAAAGAGAGGAAATAAATCATGGGAAAAATAATCGGAGAAGGTATTACATTTGACGATGTCCTGTTAGTACCGGCATATTCACAGGTCATTCCAAATCAGGTGGACTTATCCACATATCTGACAAAGACGATTAAATTGAACATTCCGATGATGAGTGCTGGTATGGATACAGTTACTGAGCACCGCATGGCAATCGCCATGGCACGTCAGGGAGGAATCGGTATCATTCATAAAAACATGACGATCGAGCAGCAGGCAGAAGAGGTAGATAAAGTAAAGAGATCAGAGAATGGTGTTATCACAGATCCATTTTCACTTTCTCCGGATCATACACTGGCAGACGCCAATGATCTGATGGCAAAATTCAGAATTTCCGGAGTGCCGATCACAGAAGGGAAAAAGCTGGTTGGAATTATTACAAACCGTGATTTGAAATTTGAGGAAGATTTCTCTAAGAAAATAAAAGAATCCATGACTTCAGAAGGGCTGATCACAGCACCGGAAGGAATCACACTGGAAGATGCAAAGAAGATCCTTGCAAAGGCAAGAAAAGAAAAACTTCCGATCGTGGACAAAGATGGAAATTTAAAAGGTCTGATCACGATCAAAGACATTGAGAAACAGATCAAATATCCACTGTCAGCGAAAGACGGTCAGGGAAGACTTCTCTGCGGAGCGGCGATCGGAATCACAGCAAACTGTCTGGAGCGTGTAGAGGCGCTGGTGAATGCGAAGGTAGACGTGATCGTGATGGACTCTGCACATGGACATTCTGAGAATGTTCTGCGCACAGTGCGTATGGTCAAAGAAAAATATCCAAATCTTCCGGTCATTGCAGGAAATGTTGCTACAGGGGAGGCGACAAGAGCCTTGATCGAAGCCGGTGTGGATGCCGTAAAAGTTGGTATCGGACCTGGATCAATCTGTACGACTCGTGTGGTTGCAGGTATCGGTGTACCACAGGTAACAGCTGTTATGGACTGCTATGCAGTGGCAAAAGAGTACGGAATTCCGGTTATCGCAGACGGTGGTATCAAGTATTCCGGAGATATGACAAAGGCGATTGCAGCAGGAGCGAATGTTTGTATGATGGGAAGTATCTTTGCTGGATGTGACGAGAGCCCGGGAACATTTGAATTATACCAGGGAAGAAAATACAAAGTATACCGTGGTATGGGATCTATCGCAGCTATGGAAAACGGAAGCAAGGATCGTTACTTCCAGGCAGATGCAAAGAAATTAGTTCCGGAAGGTGTGGAAGGACGTGTTGCATACAAAGGAACAGTAGAAGATACCGTATTCCAGCTCATGGGAGGCCTCCGTGCAGGAATGGGATACTGCGGAACTGCAAATATTGAGGCACTGAAAGAGAACGGACAGTTTGTTAAGATTTCAGCTGCATCCTTGAAAGAAAGTCATCCACATGACATTCATATTACAAAAGAAGCACCTAACTACAGTGTAGATGAATAAAGTGAAGGAGTGCCGGAGCAGGAAACTGTTCCGGCATTTTTGAAATCAGGAGTTCAGATGAAAATAAGATCCAACAGAAGAAAAAGAAGAAGATATGGACGGGAAAGAAGTGACAGGAAAGTATTCTATGCAAGAGCCGGACTGGCAGCGTTGCTGTTATTGACAATAGTGCTGATCTTAAGGTCATGCATCTCAAAAAAGCAAGGAGAGATGCGGGCAGATGTGGATGCGTCCAGACCGGAGATTGATGTACAGCTTCTGGATATCAATGAGTACTCCAGACCGGGAATCGAGTCAGACGGGATCACAGGAATCGTGATTCATTATACGGCGAATCCGGGCTCTACTGCACAGGAGAACAGAGATTATTTTGAAGGACTTAAGGACAGCCATGAGACATCAGCAAGCAGTAATTTTGTCGTGGGATTGGAAGGGGAGATCATCCAGTGTGTGCCCACATGGGAGGTGGCATATGCATCCAACGAGCGGAATAAGGATACCATTTCGATCGAATGCTGTCATTCGGACAAAACAGGAAAGTTTACAGAAGAAACCTATCAGTCGATGGTGCAGCTGACCGCATGGCTTTGCAGAAAGTACAGTCTGACTGCGGATACAGTGATCCGCCACTATGATGTGACCGGAAAAAATTGTCCGAAATACTTTGTGGAAAATGAAGAAGCATGGGCGAATTTCAAAGAGGATGTGGCGAATGCACTGGCGAAAGGCGGTACGGATTAAAGGAAACGAAAAAGTATATCTCTTGCGGTCTGAAACAATGCTTGCTATAATAAACGGACAGAAGAGTTGAAGGGAAAGGGCAGAGGGAGAAAATATGAATGAATTGATAAAAAAGTTTCGGGAATCATGTGATTATAATATCGTACTGATCGGATTTATGGGAGCTGGAAAATCGACGGTGGCAAGAACTTTGGGAGAATGGTTTGACATGGATATTGTGGAAATGGATGAACTTATCTCAGAACGTCAAGGGATGAGTATTCCGGAGATTTTTGAAAAGCACGGAGAAGAGTATTTCCGGAATCTTGAGACGAATCTTCTGATTGAGCTGCAAAAAGCAAGTCGGACGATTATTTCCTGCGGCGGCGGTGCTGCAATGCGTAGTCAGAATGTAAGTGAAATGAAAAAAAATGGATATGTGGTCCTGCTGACAGCTGCTCCAAAGACGATTCTGGAACGTGTCAAAGAGAATGATGACAGACCTCTTCTGAAGAATCATAAGAATGTGGAATATATCGCACAACTGATGGAAAAGCGCCGGGAGAAATATGAGACGGCAGCAGATTTGATCGTGCAGACAGATAAGAAGAATGTGCAGGAAATCTGCAAAGAGATGATTACAAAATTGATGGAGATGGATAGTAGAGATGTTTGATAAATTTTTTCCGGATGAATACCTGGCATCCACCTATGTGATTCCTTTTGAAGAGCTGTATGAGAAGGGATACCGGGGAGTCATCTTTGATATCGACAATACACTGGTACCACACGGAGCACCGGCAGATGAAAGGGCAAAAAAGCTGTTTACGCGTTTAAACAAAATCGGATTTTCCTCCTGCCTTCTGTCAAATAATCAGAAACCGCGTGTGGAGATGTTTAATCAGGAGATACAGACTGCTTATATCTATAATGCTCACAAGCCTTCAATCAAGAATTATGAGAAGGCAATGAAGATTATGGGGACAACAAAGGAGCGCACTCTGTTTGTTGGCGATCAGCTGTTTACCGATGTATGGGGGGCAAAGAGAACCGGGATTCACAGTATTTTGGTGAAGCCGATCCATCCAAAAGAGGAGATTCAGATCGTTTTGAAGCGTTATTTGGAGAAAATTGTTCTTCATTTTTATAAAAAGAAGCGGAAACTGGATAAAAAAGGTTGAAAAAAGACAGAATCTATTATAGAATTATAAACAGTCGAGAAAAGGCAGCGCATAAAGTGCGCATTTGAAGGAGGATTACAGATGATTTCAGCAGGAGATTTTAAAAATGGTGTTACCGTTGAGATTGACGGAAATATCTATCAGATCTTAGAATTCCAGCACGTAAAACCTGGAAAAGGTGCAGCATTTGTTAGAACAAAATTAAAAAATATCATCAGTGGCGGTGTTGTTGAGAAAACTTTCAGACCAACTGAAAAATTCCCGAAAGCACATATTGACAGAAAAGACATGCAGTATCTTTACAGAGACGGAGATCTGTTCAACTTTATGGACGTAGAGACATATGATCAGATCGCTCTGAACGAAGATGTTGTAGGAGATTCTCTGAAATTTGTAAAAGAGAACGAAGTAGTAAAGATCTGTTCACACAATGGAAACGTATTCTCAGTAGAGCCACCTCTGTTCGTAGAGCTTGCGATCACAGAGACAGAGCCTGGATTCAAGGGAGATACAGCACAGGGAGCTACAAAACCTGCAACTGTAGAGACAGGAGCAATTGTTATGGTACCATTGTTCGTAGAACAGGGAGATGTACTGAAGATTGATACACGTTCAGGAGAATATCTCTCACGTGTTTAATACGAAGGAGACGCCTCAGGGCGTCTTTTTCTTTTGGCAAGGAGAGTTGTTTCATTTATAGAATCTTTATAGATAGTTCATATAAAGTTCGTTGTATTTTGCATCAGAGTCGGATATAATCAAGAAACATAATATTGTTCACATCAGATTTCAAAGGCACATTCGTGCCGCATTTCTCAAAAAGATGAGCACACAATCAGGAAGGAGACAGTATGGAATATAGAGAATTTGTGTGCGCAGCAATTGAAACAATGAATCAAAAGGAGGGGAAAAACGGGATACAGGCAAGAGAACACAGAGCAGTAAAAAACAACGGGAAGATTCGTGTTGGATTGTTGCTTCAGGAAACGGGATCCAATCTGTTTCCAACAATCTATCTGGAGGAATATTATGAGAAGTTTCAAAAAGGGGAAACTCTGGAACAGATTGTGTCGGAGATCAGCCAGCTTTATCAAAAGATCAAGGCAAAAAATATCATAGATGTGGATTCTTTTTTTAATCTGGAATCATGGAAGAATAAGCTGGGGATCAAAGTGATAAAAACGGAGAAAAACAGGGAATTACTGGAGAAAATCCCGCATTTGGATGTGCTGGATCTTTCGCTGACCTTTTATGTCGTTTTAGACCGACAATGTGAGGGAAGCGCAACAATGCAGATCACAAATGAGTATATGAGGCAATGGAATCTTGAAACAGAGGAATTATATGAAATGGCCATGCGAAGTGCTGTCAGACTGCTTCCGGCAGAATTCTGCTCACTTCCCGATATGATCCGCAGGATAACCGGAATTGAAGTGGAGGCAATCCGCGGCATGCAGAGAGAATGTCAGATGTATGTGCTGACGAATTCCAGCAAGATCCAGGGGGCAGCCTGTATGTTTTATCCGCATGTTCTTGAGATGATCGGTGAAATTTTGAAAGAGGATTTTTATATTCTCCCGAGCAGTATTCATGAAGTGATCATTTTGCCGAAATCAAAAGGAATTGCAAAAGAGGAACTGGATGCTATGATACAGGATATCAATCATACACAGGTAGACACAGAAGAAGTGCTCAGTGATCATGCATATCTTTATGAAAGAGGATTGGGGAAAATACAAATGGCCTTTTAAAAAGAAAAGATGGAATGAGAAATTTGAAAGAAATGCTCTTTACAAGATTGTAAAATTGTGCTAGGATATATAAAGTGTCCGGTTGAAATTCAAAGGACACAAAAGATTATGCGTCTGTAGCTCAGTGGATAGAGCGATGCCCTCCGGAGGCATGTGCGGCGGTTCGACTCCGCCCAGACGTGTATTTTTTATATCGAAAAGAGATCAGTAAAAGGGATTGAGCGGCATCCGGGCGGATGTGCTTCAATCCCTTCTTTTAAATCAAATTCACGTTTCTTTGCAAAATCCGATAAGTAATAAAGTATCCTGCAATGGCAAGTACTGTCGTAGTACAGGTTCCGATCAGGAGCATCTGAAAGAAATACTCTGAAAAGCTGGTCTGTGCAGGAGAAAAAACATAATCAGGAAGGACACTGGTGATGATGGATACTCCTATGCTGATAATCTGAGTAATGAGATTCAGAATAAAATATACAGCAATGGATACAATGATTCGGTGTGCGGGAACCAGCTGTCCGATTGCAATACTTGTATAAATAAATAGCACGCAGGAAAGAATTCCGACAAATGAAAAAAATACAACAAGACCGCAAAAGGAAGCGAAGGACATACCAAGTGCAGCCTGAAAGTCAGGTTTGATCCTTTCCAGAGCAGACTGTATATTGTCTCCCGAAATCAAAAACCACGCAGCGGCAAAGCAGATTGTAAGATCCAGCACATACCAGATGGAGGCAGACAGAATCTTCGCCCAGAGCTGGGTCAGCGGTGACGCCGGAAGCGTCCAGGTGATGTATCCTTCATCTGTAAACAGGTTCTTATAAAACCGGACGGCGTACATGATACAGCATCCAAAGGAAATCGCAGAAAACAGCATTGTGAGCACGACGATCAAAAGGGCGATAACAGGAGCAAATTCTTCAGGATCTGCTGAAAAGTCAAGATGATCGATTACAAGGAAGCGTGCCATCAGACAGCCGATGATCAGAATGATATGCAGGACTGCAAACATACGTACTCCATATTTTAAATCATGTTTGATCAATTTTTTTAACATCGAAATACCTCCCGGAATAAAGCATCTACCGATTTTTTGTGTCCCCTGCGGATCTCATCGACAGAAGCGTTGAGCGTAATCTGCCCGTTTTGCAGAAATAAAACCCGATCCAGAACATTTTCTACATCTGCGATCAAATGGGTAGAGATCAAAACAGACGCATCTTCGTTGTAGTTTGTCAGGATGGTCCGGAGAATATAATCTCTGGCTGCAGGATCTACACCGCCGATCGGTTCATCTAATACGTAAAGCTGTGCATCCCGGCTCATGACAAGGATGAGCTGGACTTTTTCTTTTGTTCCCTTTGAGAGTGTTTTCAAACGAAGCGAAGGATCGATATCCAGATCCTTCAACATCGTATGAGCACGGGAGACATCAAAATCGGAGTAAAAGTCACTGTAATAGGAAATCAGCTCTGAAATCCTGCGGCGTTCATCCAGACATCCGCACTCCGGAAGATAGGAAACGATTTTCTTCGTCTCTACACCGGGAACTGATCCGTTTACTGTGATCTGTCCGTCAGTTGGTAAAAGAAGCCCGTTGATCAGTTTGATCAGAGTCGTCTTTCCGCTTCCGTTTGGTCCAAGCAGGCCGATGATCTCTCCGCGTTCCAGAGTCAGATCAACATTGGAAAGTGCAAAAAAGTGATTGAATTTTCGGGTCAGCCCCTTGCATTCGAGAATGGGGTTCATAGGTCTACCTCCTTGAGTGCTTTCTGTATCAATGCAGCAGTTTCTTCTTTCTGAAAGCCGAGCTGTTTCATCTTTTCAAGAAACTGCAGGATATGTTCGGATGCGAGACTGGTCTTCATTTCATCCAGCAGCTGGGTATCTTCTGTAATAAAACGTCCGCTTGTTCGCTGAGAATATACCAGTCCGCTCCGTTCCAGTTCGGAGAGTGCTTTTTGCATTGTGTTCGGATTCACGGCAGCTTCTACGGCGAGATCCCGGACAGAGGGAAGTCTGTCACCGGGTTTGTAGATACCGGATACGATATCCTGCTGAATACGCTCCATCAACTGTAGATAGATGGGACGGTCATTGTCCAATTCCCATGGCATTTGATCACCTCGTTTTCTATGAAAAACTAACTGTACTATATATATAATACAATCGTATAATGAAGTTGCGGATTTGTCAAGTTACTTTTCATTTGCCGCAAGAATTTCGGCAGGCAGTTCCGGGTGAAAGATTCCTTCCTTTAACATACGAATCTCATATTTGTAAGGCGCATAGGATTTTTTCTCTTTGACAGCCGATGGAATGTACGGTGTTTCCAGAATTTTCGGGATATCCATAAAATCTTTGTGGTGTACGATATGGTGTATCGCGTCAAATCCGATGTGTCCGAAACCGATATTGGCATGCCGGTCTTTTGCGGCTCCCGGAATATTTTTACTGTCATTGATGTGAAAGACGGCAATCTGATCTTTTCCGATCAGGCGGTCGAACTCATCGATCACATCATCGAAATGGTGGATGATATCATATCCGCTGTCACTGGTATGACAGGTATCAAAGCAGATTCTCAGTTTGTCATTGTATACAACACCGTCATAAATCTGTGCAAGCTCTTCAAATGTGCGTCCGATTTCGGAACCTTTTCCGGCCATGGTTTCCAGTGCGATATGACAAGGGGTATCTGCTGTCAGGACAGAGTTGAGTCCTTTGATGATCTGGCGGATTCCGGCGTCAGTTCCGGCTCCTACATGAGAACCCGGATGAAGTACCAGAGTATGGCTTTTGCAGGCGGCAGTGCGCTCAATCTCCTTTGCCAGGAATTCGACTGCAAGTTCAAATGTTTCAGGTTTTACAGAATTTCCCAGATTAATGATATAGGGAGCATGTACGATGATTTCGTCAATGCCATGTTCTTTCATATATTCCCAGGCAGGCGTAATATTCAGTTCACTGATTTCTTTGCGCCGTGTGTTCTGCGGAGCTCCTGTATAGAACATAAATGTGTTTGCGCCGTAGGAAACGGCTTCTTTTGCGGAACCAAGCAGCATCTCTTTACCGCTCATGCCCACGTGTGATCCTAATTTCATAACATATATCCTCTTCTTTCCTTATTATATAAATCCTTTCGGATGCGTGTACAAACAGCTTGCCGTAAAGCATTATACATGATAAAATAGCAAAATGAAAGAAAAATAGAACGGAGAGTGGAACAGAAGTGAAAACATTGTTGGAACGGATTACAATAGAAATGAAAGAAGCCTTTGAGGCAGCCGGTTATGATGCGGCATTTGCGAAAGTAACCTTGTCAAACCGTCCGGATCTGTGTGAATACCAGTGCAACGGAGCAATGGCAGCAGCAAAAACTTACAAAAAGGCGCCGATCATGATCGCAAATGACGTGGTGGCAGGACTGCAGGAAAAAGACTGTTTTGAAATGGCAGAAGCGGTGAATCCGGGATTTATCAATCTGAAAGTAAAACCATCCTTTGCAGCAGCATTTCTCAATGAGATGGCAGCGAGTGAAAAGCTGGGAGTGGAAAAGATGGAGACACCAAAGACGATCATGGTGGATTACGGCGGACCGAATGTGGCAAAACCGCTGCATGTAGGACATTTGCGTTCTGCGATCATCGGAGAGAGTGTAAAGCGGATTCTGCGTTATAAAGGAAACAAAGTAATCGGTGATATCCATCTGGGAGACTGGGGATATCAGATGGGGCTGATCATTACAGAATTGCAGAAGAGAAAACCTGAGCTTCCATATTTTGATGAAAACTTCACCGGAGAATATCCGAAAGAGGCGCCGTTTACGATCGGAGAGCTTGAGGAAATCTACCCGACGGCCAGCGCTTATGCAAAAGAACATGAAGAGTATCGTGAAAAAGCACTGCAGGCGACGTTCCTTCTGCAGAACGGACATCCGGGATTCCGTGCGATCTGGAATCACATTATGGCAGTTTCTGTAGCAGATTTGAAGAAAAACTATGCAAATCTGAACGTGTCTTTCGACCTCTGGAAGGGAGAGGCAGATGCCCAGAAATATATTCCGGATATGGTGGAGATGCTCAAAGAAAAAGGATATGCGCACTATGATGAAGGTGCTCTTGTAGTGGATGTACAGGAAGAGACAGACAAAAAAGAAGTGCCTCCGTGTATGATCTTAAAGTCAGACGGGGCTGCACTGTATGACACGACAGATCTGGCGACACTGGTAGAGAGAGAAGAACTGTACCAGCCGGACGAAGTGATTTATGTGGTAGATAAGCGTCAGGAGCTTCACTTTGTACAGGTATTCCGCTGTGCAAAGAAGACCGGAATCGTAAAACCGGAGACAGAACTGGAATTTTTAGGATTCGGTACGATGAACGGAAAAGACGGCAAGCCGTTTAAGACAAGAGAAGGCGGCGTGATGCGTCTGGAAAATCTGATTCGTGAAATCAACGAAGAGATGTACAAGAAGATCATGGACAACCGTACGGTTTCCGAGGAAGAGGCAAAGAAGACTGCACAGATGGTAGGACTTGCTGCGATCAAATATGGTGATCTTTCCAATCAGGCATCCAAGGATTATGTCTTTGATGTAGACCGCTTTACTTCCTTTGAAGGAAATACGGGACCGTACATTCTGTACACAATTGTCCGGATCAAGTCGATCCTGAATAAATACCAGGAAGAAAACAGTCTGGAGGATCTGGTGATCAGAGAGGCATCCAGTGAATTTGAAAAAGCACTGATGCTGGAATGTGCAAAATTCAATGATGTGATCGAGACAGTTTATGAAGAGACAGCGCCGCACAAGCTGTGTGCATATATTTATGATCTGGCCAACGCATTTAATAAATTCTATCATGAGACAAAGATCCTTTCAGAGGAAGACGCAGAGAAGAAGAAAGGTTATATCGCGCTTTTGAAACTGACAAAAGAGGTTCTGGAGAGTTGTATCGATCTGCTTGGATTTGAAGCGCCGGAGAGGATGTAGGATATGACGGAAAAATTGTTTTATCTGGACAGTCATCTGCAGAGATTTTCTGCGCAGGTAGAGCAGTGTGTCCCGGATGGAGAAAACTGGCAGATCGTGCTGGATCGGACTGCCTTTTTTCCGGAAGGGGGAGGACAGTATGCGGATACAGGGATACTTGGCAGTGCGCGAGTGCTGGATGTGCAGGAAAAGGATGGTGTGATTTTTCACAGGACAGATGCGCCTCTTTCGGTTGGAGACTGTGTAGAGGGAAGGATTGACTGGGATCTTCGTTTTATGAAGATGCAGCAGCATACCGGAGAGCATATCGTTTCCGGGTTGGTTTATAAAAGGTTTGGGTATCAGAATGTGGGATTCCATCTGGGAAGTGAAGACTGCACGATGGATTTCAACGGAGAGATTACCAAAGAGGAGATTCGCGAGATTGAATGGGAAGCCAATCGGGCAGTGGTGCGCAATCTGGAAGTGGAAGTGACCTATCCGGATCAGAAAGTACTTCAGACGCTTGTATACCGCAGTAAGATTGAGATTGAAGGTCAGGTACGGATCGTGACGATCCCGGAATATGATGTGTGTGCGTGCTGTGCGCCGCATGTGAAACAAACAGGGGAGATCGGGCAGATCCGTCTGACGGGAGTGCAGCGTTATAAAGGCGGCGTCCGTGTGACTATGCTCTGTGGATTCCGTGCGTTGGAGGATTACCGCAGGAAAGCAGAGAGTACAGGGTGTATTTCCTCTGCTCTGTGTGTGAAAGAAGAAGACGTGGCGCAGGGGGTAGAAAAATTAAAAAATGACTGTACAGAATGGAAGCAGAGATATGCGCAGTTAAAGCGAGACATGCTTGCCATTTGTGCAGAAAGGCTGGCCGGGCAATCGGAGGATGTGATTGTGTTTGCGGATGATCTGGAGGGAGAAGAGCTGAGGATTCTGATGAATCTTGTTCTGGATCATGGCAAACGGCTCTGTGCAGTATTTGGCGGAGATGAGGAGCATGGTTTCCGTTATGTGATCGGAAGCAGGATATTGGATATGAGACCGCTTGCAAAAGAACTGAATGAGACATTTCATGGCAGAGGCGGCGGAAAACCGGAGATGGTTCAGGGCAGTGTGCAGGGAAATGAGAGTGAGATGAGGGCATGGATACAGGAGAAAGCGAGGGAAATGAATGGATAGAAATTCAGAACCGGTGAAATTCTGGCATGTATGTGGTCCGCTCTTATTGTATTGGGTGATTCAGTTTGTTGCCCAGTTAGTGGCAGAGCTTGCAGTAATGATTCCGCATATCGGTCAGGTTATGGATTATGACGCACTGGAAAAGAGCACTACGACAGAAGAGATGACCGAGGCGATTATGAGCAGTGTGCAGGGAATGTACGAGATTGTGGGTAAATATATTATGCCGATTCTTGCGTTCAGTGCGCTTTGTACGTTGTTTTTGACGGTACCGCTGTTTTTGAAAGACCGGAAGAAGGAACGAATACTTCATAAACAGTCAGTGAAAGTTCCGGGAGTCAAGAAGTATCTGGTCGTTTTCGGACTGGGAAGTGCATTTTGTATCGGATTAAATTGTCTGATGATGTTGTCTGCCCTGGCGTTGTCCTCCTTAGCGTACAGCGATGTGGATATGCAGACGAATGTGGTCGTGCAGTTGATTTGTATGGGGATCATCGTGCCGGTTGCGGAAGAGTTGATGTTCAGGGGGCTTGTTTTTAAAAGATTCCGTGAAAAGAGCACATTCTTTAGTGCGGCGCTGCTTTCGTCTTTGATTTTCGGATTGATGAACGGGAATCTGCTGCAAATCCTCTATGTCGGAGCGATGGGAATGGTGCTTGCCTATTCCTATGAGATTTGTGGGACGATCAAGGTGCCGATCCTGCTTCATATTACAGTAAATGTGATGGGAATTCTTCTGACAGACAGTGCACTGGGAGCCTGGATCCAAGGTGATATCATGCGTCTTGGAGGGGCGGTTATAGTCAGCGCCTTTGTCGGTTCTTCCATGTATGTGCTTTTGCGGGGGATGAAGAAGCAGGAAGTACCGCCTGTTGAATAAAGCTTTTAGGAAAAAGATTACGGTTTACGCCGGTGGGGGTGAATCGTAATTTTTTTTGTTTATTAATATTTAAGAATTTATACATTGACTTTCAGGAGTCAGAGACGTATAATTCATACATAACTTAATCGACGGAAGTTCTTCCGGCAGAGGTTATAAGTTCCATGGATCGTAATGAGATCCAGTCAAGAAATCAAGTGTTAATTTCTAACAGATTTCAGTTATTTTCAGTGTTTTATAATGAATCATATATGGCAATAGTCTGTAGAAGATACAGGCTCAGTTCTGATATTCCTGTCTGAGAAAATCATTTCTAGTTTTATCTTACGATCTTACAGATTTCCGGAATGCAGAAAATAATTATCGATTTAAACTTTCAAAGTTTAAATAATACAACAATATAAAATCTGCAATATATGTGCAGAAAAAGAAAGGAGGAAGTCTGATGAGAAGAGAAAAAGATGAAAAAGGCTGAAATTCTATAAAAATCCGGTAAAAAGTAAACAAAATCATGAAAAAGAATCAAAAGGAGTAGAAAAGTATGAAAGCATTTATGGAAGAATATGGAGTAATCGTAGTAGCAGCAATCGTCATCATGATCATTGTAGTAGCAGCATCACCAATCGGAGACAGCATTAAAAGCGGAATTATGGAAGCAGTACAGAAATTGACGAACGCACTTGCAGATGCAAATGGAGTCAGCTAATGAAAATATCCAGGGAAGCATGGGTTTTGAAAGAGGAGTGCTTCGGACCGCTGCTCCCATATGTAAAAGATCAGCAGGTTACAGACATCAATTATAACGGGACTGATGTGTGGATCGAACATTTAAAATATGGGATTCGAAAAGCTCCGGTGAATCTGACACCGGAGTTCGCAGGCCGATTTAGCGTTCTGATTTCTAATATTGTGAGTGAACAAATCAATAAATTTAATAATGTTCTGGAAGCGGAGACGGACACTCTCAGGATTTCGATCATTCATCCAAGCGTGACAAATACAGGGTATTCCATCTCTATTCGAAAAACACCAGCGGTTATGCGTATGACAGAAGAAAAAATGCTGGCCGATGGATACTGTTCCAGAGAGGTGCTTCTGTTTCTGAGAAATTGTATGGAAGCAAAATTGAATATGGTCTTTTGCGGGTGTCCGGGAGCTGGAAAAACAGAATTGCTGAAATTTTTAACACAATTTATACCGAAGCATGAAAAGGTGATGACCATTGAAGATAACCTTGAGATTCATTATCGGGATATTAATCCGGGGGCAAACTGTGTGGAACTGAAAGTGGATGAAGAATTTTTCTCTTATACGAAAGCAATCAAATCTGCACTTCGGCAAAATCCGCAATGGGTGCTTCTGTCAGAAGCGCGTTCTACAGAAGTGAAGTATCTTTTAGAATGCTTTTCGACAGGTCTTCACGGACTGACGACACTTCATACAGATGATACGAGGAAGATTCCTGACCGGATTCAGAATATGATGCAGGATTCTTACGCGGCATCCAGAATGGAAAATGACATCTATAGTTTTTTGAATGTAGGAATATTGCTCTGCAAAAAGGCAACCGGAAATGGAAAGGTCTTTCGGTTTGTCGATCAGATCTGCCTGTTTGACAGAATCGGAGAAGAAAACCGAAAGTATCTGATCGTGGAAAATGGAAAAGTAGTGTCCAGAGAAATTTCTGAGAATATCAGAAAAAAATTTCAATGGGCAGGAATAAGATCCCCCTTTTTGGGAGAAAGTGAGGGGAAAATGGTGTGCAGGTAAAACAAAAAAAGAAAAGGCGAAAAAGGCACATGTTTCACTATTGGAATCCGAAACTGCTGAATCTGGAGATTCAGCGGTGCGGATACACATTCAGTGTTTCGTCCTATGTGAAATATCTGTTGGCGGTCTATCTGGGAATTGCAGGATTTGCCTATCTTTTTCAACTGCAGGTTTTCTTTTCAGTGATTGTAATGGCAGCGGCATCGATATTTGTGCCAACGGTATTTTTAATGAATTATAAAAATCTGTATGAAGAAAAGAAGTTTGAAGATCTGACTGCCTATATGGAACAGCTTTTATATTCGTTTAAACGCAGGGCAAAGATTCTGACGGCGCTGGAAGATACAAAATTATTGTTCCGTCAGGGAGAGAGCCGTTTATACAATGGAATCGAATATGCAGTAGAGCATATCCAGTCCGCACAAAGTGAGGGAAACATTTATCAGGAGGCGTTTTCAGAAATTGAAAAAGAGTATGGATGTAAAAGATTGTATAAGATCCATGATTTTTTGATGCAGGTAGAGCAGTCGGGAGGAAGCCCGGATGCAGCGATTGAGATTTTACTGAATGACAGAAAAATGTGGATTGAGAGGATTTATGGTCTGCAGAAAGAAAAAAAGAATATCAAGGTCAAGGTAACGATCGGGATCGGACTCTCTTTTCTGATCTGTGCCATGAGTATTCTGATGTTGCCCAAAGAGTTTGATATCACACAGAATCCAATTTCTCAGGCGGTCACGACAGGAGTGGTGATTCTCAATATGCTGATCTGGTATGCAGCGCAGAAAAAACTTTCCGGCAGTTTGATCTTATCAGATGAAGATGTCGATGAAGCGGAAATTCGAGAAAAATATAAGTATGTTGTGAAGGGAAACCGGGAAAAGGAAAGGTTTAAATATAGTATCATTGGATGTATCTTCGGTGTGACGGCGATCTTACTGGGGAATACTGTGGGGATGACAGCAGCAGGTGCGGCGGGTGCAGCAGCAATCTGGATGTTGACGCAGGAGAAGCGAAAATATAAACATGCCAGAAAACGTGTATTACGTGAGGTGGAAAAACAATTTCCAGAATGGCTGATGAATCTGTCCCTGCAGCTTCAGACGGATAATGTGCATGTATCTTTAAAGAAGACAATACCGGACGCACCGTTTATCTTAAAACAGGATTTAACGCGACTGGTAGAAGAAATCGAACAGCAGCCGAATGCACTTCAGCCTTATCTCCGCTTTATGAGAGAGTTCCAGATTCCGGATGTGCTTTCTGCAATGAAGATCTTGTATTCCATGGCAGAATTTGGAATTGGAGATATGGGAGGGCAGATTGATGCGCTGGTACAGAGAAATACCGTTATGATGGATCGGGCAGAGCGTTTGAAGGAAGAAGATATGATGGCAGGTGTTGGGTTTCTTGTACTGCTTCCAATGATCACGGGAGTCGTAAAAATGCTCGCAGATCTGGTACTGGTCATTTTGGGGATTTTGTCTGTTGTAAATACAATTTAGAAGGTTTGAGAGAAAAGAGGGCGATATCATGAAAGAATTTTTGGAAGAATACGGTTCGATCATCGTAATTTCAATCATCGGATATGCGGTCATGTCCGGTTTATGGAAGATTTTAATACAGGTAAGTTCTGTTTGAGAAGGAGAATAGCGGAATGAAAGAATTTATGGAAGAGTATGGCGGTGTGATCGTGACGTGTATGCTGGGAATCATGCTGCTTGGACTTTTGTATTCGCTGCTTGCTTCAGGAGGTCAGCTGCATAGGCTGGCAGAGCTGTTTTTTGACGGGATAGGGATAAAAATGTCAGGAGGGCAGATGTGAAGAGCTGGATCGGAGAATATGGAAAAATCGCAGCAATGGCAATTATCCTGGCCGTATTATTTGCATTTGTTTGGAATCGTACTGATCATGGATATCTGGGCGCGCTTTCAAAGGCAGAGCCAAAATCATTTTTAAAAGCAACCGATAATTCCGATTTTCTTGTACAGCTGAAACCGAGACCGGATCCGGTCTTGACGGTATCTGTCAGTAAACTGAAGTATCAAAGAAGATATGACCTTCTTCATGGAAAAGAAATCAGTGCCAGGGCTGTGGACGCGGATGGAAGAGAGCTTCCGGTCAGCGTGATAAAACTGATCGCTCCAGATGGAAGTCAGCTGGAAAAGGAACTAAATCCAGAGGCGTTTTGGACAGCGCAGAGAGGTGTTTATGAGATTACTTATCAGGCAGAGGAAAACTATCAGGGGGCTTATATTAGAAAAGTAACAAAGGTATGTCGGGTTACAGTAGATTAAAGTGCGGTTGAAAGGAAAAGAAAAATGAAAGGTGCGATCGAAACAATGGTGGGAGTTGTACTGATTGCCTTCATGGCAGTGCTGAGTACTGCCTATATCAGCGCATCGTTGAATACACAGAAGGCACAGGCTTATCATTCTACAGTTGTAACAGAGATTGAAGCGAGTGATTATAATGCAGAGGTTCTGGAGAAATGTAAAAAGAAAGCGCTGGAAAACGGATATGAAAATCTGGATATTCAGGTTGTGACCAGTGCGGCAGGAAGCAAATATGCAAAAGTGACATTGGCATACCGGTACACGATTCCACTTTTGAATATGCTTTTGGAGCATCAGATCACAGGATATGCAAAATAGAAAAAAGGGGAAAGGAGAGTATGCCAGGAACGGATGAGACATGCAGTGATGGGATTTTTTATTTTAATTATGCTGATTTTTGCAGGAGCATCGATTTATACGGCGGAGACAAAGACGATGCATCAGAATGAGCTGGACAGTATTCTGGGAGCAGCAATGGAAGAATCGATGGAGATTCTGACAGTTAATCCGACATATTCGATCGGGAAAGAGGTGGAAGGAAAAGAGCTGGCAGCAGATTTTATTCAGAATATGCTCATGCGAACAACCAGCAAATCGACATTTGAAGTAGAGATACTGACAGCAGATGCACAGAAAGGTTTGCTGGATGTGCGGGTGACGGAATATTATCGGCAGATATGGGGAAATGGAAAGGCGGTTGCCAGAAAAACTGTGATATTGGATGATGTAGAAGGAAAAGAAGAGGTTTTCTCTAAGATATCATTCTGGAAATCATACAAAGATAATAAAGTCGAGGAAAAACGTATTGTAAAGCAGGTGGTAGTTCCGGAGGGGATTTTGCTGCCCAAGGAAATACTGCCGGTTGAAAATGGAAGTGGAGATGAGAAAGTGAAAGGCTGGAGAGCAGTCGGCCAGTTGGAAAACACCATATATACAAAAGAAAATATCGGGACATTGCAGGCGAAAGGCGATATGGATTTTGAAGCTGTTTATGAGAAAACCGGCAGTAAGGCAGATTAAAAAGGAAAAATATTACAAAAATATTAAAAAGTTATTGCTTTTTCATCACGTATCGAATATAATTCTTATTGTATGATTAAACTTGGCGATAATACCACACAATCCTTTCAAAATACCACAAACTGTATTGAAAAAGTGCGGAAAATCAGGTATTATGTAGAATATGTGGGGACATAAATAAGAATATTAAGGATAGGTGAAAGTATGAAAATGAAAAAAGTACGAAGTGTACTGCTTGCGGCAGCATTAACGTGTTCCATGATAGTTACACCTGTTATGGCGGCACCAGATGATACAACAAGTCTTCAGAATCAGAAAGAATCAGCTCAGAATGAAGTGAACGGTCTTCAGGCACAGCTGAATGAATTGTTTACAAAGACAAATGATCTGGAAACACAGCTGATCAACAAAGGGCAGGAGATTACCAAGGCTCAGGAAGACCTGGCTGTAGCAGAAGAGAAAAAGCAGCAGCAGTATGAAGATATGAAGCTTCGTATTAAATACATGTATGAGGAAGGCGATACTTCAGCATTAGAACGTATTGTAGCTTCCGGAAGTATCTCGGAGATGCTTACTCAGACGGAATATGTGGAGAAAGTACATACATATGACCGTGATAAGTTGCGGGAATATGCAGAGACAGTTCAGAAAGTAGAAGATCTGAAGACATCTCTGGAATCAGATATGACAAAACTGCAGAATCTGGATGAGGAGTACAAGACACAGACAGCAGAGCTGTCAAGTACGATTGAGTCCAAGAGAGCAGAAGTGTCTAATCTGGATGCAATGATTCAGGAAGCAGCAAGAGCGGCAGTAGAAGCTGCGAAAAAGGAACAGGAAAAGAACAACACGGTAAATAATGAAAATACCAATACACCGTCAGGCGGTGGAGATAATAGCGGTGGAACTGTAACGCCGGCACCAGAGCCGACACCGACACCAACTCCGGATCCGACACCGACACCAACTCCGGATCCGACACCAACTCCGACACCGACACCGGAACCAAATTACAATCCATCTACAGGAAATGCCATTGTAGATCGTGCATACAGCTGGGTAGGAAAAGCGGAGTACGTATGGGGAGCCTGCAGTCCGGGAGCATTCGACTGTTCTGGATTCGTATCTTATTGTTTGACAGGAGCTTACAGCCGTCTTGGGACAACCTATACATTCCTGACATGGACACAGGTAAGTAATCCTCAGCCGGGAGATGTAGCTGTAAATGAAAACCATTGCGGTATTTATATCGGCGGCGGGCAGATGATCCATGCAGCAGATTATGGAATCGGTGTTATTGTAGGACCGGTTCAGAGCGGTATGATCTACGTTCGTTACTAAAGAAAAATTCATATACAAAGTACAAAAGAAAAGCCCTGATGGTCATCGTGTCATCAGGGCTTTAAGATTCTTAGATCAGTTTTTGGGGAACAATTTCAAGCCAGTATCCATCCGGATCAGAGATGAAGTAAATTCCCATTCCCGGATTTTCGTAGCAGATACATCCCATTTCTTTGTGCTTTTTGTGAGCTGCATCGAAATCATCCACTTCAAACGCAAGATGGATCTCATTGTCTCCCAGGTTGTAAGGGCGATCCATATCGCGCAGCCAGGTCAGCTCTAAAAGATGTGGAGTAGTTCCGTCTCCAAGGTAGACCAGGGTAAAGCTTCCATCCTCAGCGTCTTTTCTGCGAACTTCCGTCAGATCCAGAGCTTCTTTGTAAAATGCAAGAGATTTATCCAGATCCAGTACATTTAAATTGTTGTGTGCAAATGTAAATTTCATAGAGTACATCCTTTCTTTTTCTTTTCCATCAGCATACCATAGAAAGTCCTTGCAATCCAGTATTTTCTATGATATACTACTAGCGTTGCGAAAAAACACGTATGCGTGGTATCACTGAAGGTGCCTAAGTTTGACGATAAGACAAGCCGGTCTCAGTGTAAAGAAAGTATACGGAAGTAAAAAACCAATTTGGAGGAAAAAACATGAGCGTTATTTCAATGAAACAACTTTTAGAAGCAGGTGTTCATTTCGGACATCAGACAAGAAGATGGAACCCTAAAATGGCTCCATATATCTACACAGAGAGAAATGGTATTTACATCATCGACCTGCAGAAATCTGTAGGAATGGTTGACGATGCTTACAAAGCAGTTTCTGATATTGCAGCAGAAGGCGGCACAATCCTTTTCGTAGGAACAAAGAAACAGGCTCAGGATGCAATCAAAACAGAAGCAGAGCGTTGTGGAATGTTCTACGTAAACGAGAGATGGTTAGGTGGAATGCTGACAAACTTCAAGACAATCCAGAGCCGTATCGCACGTCTGAAAGACATCGAGAGAATGGCAGAAGACGGAACATTTGATGTACTTCCTAAAAAAGAAGTAATCGAGCTGAAAAAAGAGTGGGAAAAACTGGAGAAGAACCTTGGCGGAATCAAAGAAATGAAAAAGATTCCGGATGCGATCTTCATCGTAGATCCTAAAAAAGAAAGAATCTGTGTACAGGAAGCACACACTCTGGGAATTCCGCTGATCGGAATCTGTGATACAAACTGTGATCCGGAAGAACTGGATTACGTAATCCCAGGTAACGATGATGCGATCAGAGCAGTAAAATTAATCGTTTCCAAAATGGCTGATGCTGTTATCGAAGCAAATCAGGGAGCAGCAGAAGATGCATATTATGAGGAAGCTGAAGAAGCAGTAGCTGAAGAGACTGTAGAAGCAGAATAATTATGAACGTAAATGCTTCAGCCTGAACATCAGGTTGGAGCATTTTTGGTAAACTATTTCAATTCATGGAGGAAAAAATCATGGCAATCACAGCAAGCATGGTAAAAGAGTTAAGAGAGATGACAGGTGCAGGAATGATGGACTGCAAAAAAGCTCTGAATGAAACAAACGGAGATATGGACGCAGCAATCGAGTTCTTAAGAAAGAACGGACAGGCAAAAGCTGAGAAAAAAGCTGGAAGAATTGCGGCAGAAGGTATCGTAAAAGCTGTTGTTAAAGACGACAAAGTAGCAGCAATCGTAGAAGTAAACTCTGAGACAGATTTCGTTGCTAAGAACGAAGAATTCCAGGGATTTGTAGATGCAGTTGTGAATCAGGTTGCAGATTCTGATGCAGCTGACATGGATGCATTTATGGCAGAAGCATGGGCAGCTGATACAACAAAGACTGTAAAAGATGCTCTTGTTGAAAAAGTAGCAGTAATCGGAGAAAACCTGAACATCAGAAGATTTGAAAAGATCGTAACAGACGGATGTGTTGTAGATTATATCCACGGCGGCGGACGTATCGGTGTTCTGATCGAAGCAGAGGCAGACGTAGTAAACGATGAAATCAAAAAATGCTTAAAGAACGTAGCTATGCAGGTAGCAGCTATGTCTCCAAAATATACATCTCGTGCAGAAGTTTCTCAGGAATACATGGATCACGAGAAAGAAATCCTTCTTGCAGCAGCTAAGAAAGAGAATCCGGAAAAACCGGAAAACATCATTGAAAAAATGATCATTGGACGTCTGAACAAAGAATTAAAAGAAATCTGTCTGTTAGATCAGGCATATGTTCAGGACAGCGACCTTACAGTTGCTAAATATGTAGAAAAAGTTGCAAAAGAAAACAATGCAAACGTAACTGTTAAGAGATTTGTTCGTTTTGAGACAGGTGAAGGAATCGAAAAGAAACAGGAAGACTTTGCAGCAGAAGTTGCAGCTCAGATGGGAAACTAATCTGATATTTGCAAATCTTTAATAAGACCCATAAAACCCTTGAAAATCCAGTGTTTTCAAGGGTTTTTCTTATATTATTCACTTCATATTTTGCATTATAAATTCATGTAACTTTTTGGGCGGATTTTCGTAAAATGTTCGTCAGTGTTTTCGTAAGGCTTCTGTACGAATTCATTAACGCAAACTTCGCATGATTTTTAAGAAAAATGTGGCGATTTCGGTAGCTAATTATTATGCGATTTATAATGCAACTTATCATTTTCGTAATTTTCGTAAAAATATCCACTAAAAAATTATTACTTTTTTCTCTCAGATGCCGGAAAGGAAATCATATGGCAAGAGTAATTCCTATTGTAAATCAAAAGGGGGGAACTGGAAAGTCCGCATGTACAGCTAATTTAGCAGTAGGATTAGCACAAAAGACTTGAAAGTGTTAATCGTTGATGCCGATCCAAAGTCTGATGTATCCGCAGGATTTGGATATCGTGAGTGTGATGACAGTAATGAAACACTTGCAGCTCTTATGGATGCAGTAATGAAAGATGAAGATATTCCTTCCGACTGTTATATCAGACATCAGGAGAGGGGATAGACATTATCTATTCTAACATTGGACTGGCAGGTACGGAAGTACAGTTGGTAAATGCAATGAGCAGGGAATATGTATTGAAACAGATTTTATATGGTATCAAGGAGCAATATGATGTAGTCATCATTGATTGTATGCCATCATTGGGAATGATTGCATTGTGTATTGAAACAATAGCATGTACAGGAATTCGGATCAGCGAAATAAAATATTTTACAGTGGAGCATGTAAAATCTGGAAAGACAGAAGTAATATTTGGAGAGAAATGAAACGATTAAAAGAAAAGGCAGGAGTAGCAGAATCAAAAATATTCCCGCATAATTTTCGACATCTATTTGCAAGGATTTATTATAAAGTGACAAAAGATATTACAGGTCTTGCGGATTTACTTGGACATAGCAGTATCAATGTAACGAGAATATATACAGCAACTACAGAAACAGTGTTCCAAAAGAAGCTGGATAAGATTGTCGAACAGGAAATATTAGAATGTACAACATAATATCTGTTATGTTGTTTATGGACAGATTAATTTTCGTACGATATAATATTAAATAACACCATGTTATCTGTTATGCTGTTCATATTACATAGTTCCTTTCTGATTTTTTTGTAGTTGTGTCCTATTTAAGTACCGCTCCTTGTAAATCGGCTATAATCTTTATTATTTTTATTGTTTAAAGTTCTCTTTTAGAGGAAATGAATGACTTGCAGAAATAGGATAGAACAGGTTAATAGAGGCACTGTACAACATAACAGATATTATGTTGTATTGATTTGGCAATGGATAAGGAGTAACGATGGCATATACTGTAAGAAAATTACTTGAATCAGAACAATTCCCTAAAATGAAGCTGCTTTGTGGTAAAAAAGGTCTGGATCGGGAAGTAAAAGGCATTCGAATCATAGAAATTGAAGATATGGAACAATACCTGACAGGTGGAGAGATGCTTATAACCAGCTTTCAGGTATATTTATCATGCAGTGACCGGGAAGTAGAGCAGCATTTTGAGGATTTGGTAAAAAGTGATATTAGTGGTTTCATTGTGAAAAAAAGAGAAGAGGATGATCCAACAGGAAAGCGATTGAAGTTATTGGAAAAACACTGTGAAAAATATGAGATTCCACTGCTTGAGATTCCGGAAGATTTATATTACTGGGGAATTATTCGCTATGTTATGACGCAGGTATTCGATAAAGATACAGCACGATTCCTTTTTCAATCAATGAGTTTATGTACGGAACAAAGAAAAGAGAGAGGTGAGCACCTATGCAGCTTACAAATACAAAGGATTATGCGAGCGAGATCTAAATTAACATGGAGGTACAAACACGAATGGGATACACAGTAAAAGACTTTATCGACTCGAACAAATTTCCAGGAATGAAATTAATTAGTGACAATTCAGGAATCAATAGAGAAATAAAAGGGGCTCGGATTATTGCAGCGCCGGATATGGAAAAATTTCTGGTGGGGGGTGAACTCCTTCTGACATCTCTGATGGTTTATGAAAAGCTGGATGAGCGTATGATGCTAAGTCATTTGGAAGAATTAAATAAAAAACAGGTAAGCGGGTTTATTGTGAAAAGAATTCAAAATACAGCACATCAAAATGAGCTGTTTGAAACTTTATTGCTTTTTTGCAATGAACATAGTATTCCGGTTTTAGAGATTCCACAGGATTTTAACTATTGGCTGATTATTAAATATTTGCTGTCGCAGGTATTTAATACAGAAATTTCAAAAGCAGTCTACTCTAAAAGGACACGTGATGAATTTAATCGCCTTTTTCCAGAGGGAACCAGTGACTACAGATCATTAGAGAATCTGTTTGACAGAGCAGGGGGGATACTTGGGAATCCAATAGCTTTGTACGATGAAGATTTCCACTGCATGTATTCAAGTACATCAGAAGAAAGTGATTTAATAATCGCAGATGATTATGAAAAGTATGTTCCCAACATTATTTCGAGATATGAATATATGAGGCAAAAGAGAAAAAATGTTGAGTATATTAGAAAAATCAATATTTTAAACCAGTGCACGTTTTATTTAGTGGTTTCAGAAGTGAATGGACCATTAAGAGAGCTGGATTTTATAGCATTAGATAGTTTAATGCCGCTTTTATTATATGTTCTGACTCAAATTGTAACTGATAAAAATATGGAGAAAAAATATCATAAAGATTTGGAGTACAGATTGTTAAATGCTTCCTTGTCTGAAGCGGAGGAAGATGAGGTTGCAAACTTGCTTAAACTTGGTGTAACTGAAGATTATAGGGTTGTCACCTGTTATTTAAAAACTGAAAACTATAAAGATAATTTTACTGTTTTTCAAAGAAAAAAGATGGAAGTTATAGAAAAAGCAATTTTAGATTTCATACCGAGAGAGTATATTTATTGTAACACGAACCAAGTTATATATATTCATAATGAAAACAGGCTAGAAGGAAAACTGGATATAAGAAAAAAACTGGAAGAGTTCCAGAGAATGATACAAGACCAATTGAAAGAAGGAGAATCAAAATACGAATTTCTGATTGGGGTAGGAAATAAAGTTAAGGGTTACCACAATCTGCAAGAATCTTTCGCAAACTCTAAAATTGCAATAGAATACATTGATGTCATTAGAAAAATAGTAGGAGATGCAAATAAATCAGTGGTGGATTGTTCAAAATTGGGTTTTTTTCATATTTTTGCAAATATTAAGGATGAAAAGCAATTAAGAACATATATACCAGATACAGTGCATGAAATTCATCAGTATGATGTTCAGAAAAATGGAGAACTGATTGATACGCTGGAATGTTATCTGAATCATAAACAGAGTATTCGAAAAGCTTCTGAACTAATGGGCGTGCACGCCCGGACAGTTTCGTATCGTTTGCAAAAAATAGTAAAACTAACGGGGATGGACTTTGATAACATAGCTGAGATGCTAGCTGTCCGAAATGGAATTATTATATTAAAAATACTGGAATTGTTATAAAAGATAACGAATCACATGGTTAGTGTGGTTCGTTTTTTTGCATATTAGTCAAAAATGGAGCATTTCGAACAAAAATACGTTAAAAATTTTTCGTCCGTTGCACATTATATTTTTAAGTTTAATAGCGTATAATACGTAAATTGATAAGAAAAATTATCAGTGAAAAACATTGAACATATCAATTTTGATATTTTTTTTGATATAAACTAAGACTTCACAGGGTTTAGATTAGAGGGATAACGATGCAACTAAAAAATTCGACAGATTACGCAATTAGAATTGTGTGTTACTTAGCAGCACAGGAACGGATGGTATCTACATCAGAATTGTCACGGAAGCTAAATGTTTCTGCTAATTATGTTCCTAAAATAGCAAAAAAACTGAAAGATGCAAAAATAGTCACTGCCTGTGAAGGTACAAATGGTGGCTATATGCTGGCAAAACAACCGGAGAACATTTCTTTAATGGATATTATATCGTGTGTAGAGGAAACAATGGCAATTAATCGTTGCTTGGAAGAAGATCGTTTTTGTTCCAGAAGTTTAGAAGATACCTGCAAGATACATAAAATATTGCTGAGTTTGCAGAATACATACAATAATAAATTAGAGAGTGTAAAGGTTTCAGACGTTATCCGCCCTGGAGAAGATGAATATTTTGGACGATTTTATGTTGTGTTAAAGCTGAACTTAAAGGAAAAAAGCTACGAGTGTGTGTACTCGCATATCCGTGAAGTATATGAGAAAGTAAAAAATACAGAAAGCTATGAAGAGTTCATAAATCAATATATAGAAAGATATGTGTATGCTTCTGATAAAAAAATGGTTCATGACTTCTTATCAAGTGAAGGATTAGAAGATAAGCTGGTTGATGGATGTATGGAAAAAGATCTTCCATATCGCAGAATTACTGGAAAAGATAAGAATGCATATGTTTGGATGGAAGCAAAAAAATATATAGATGCAAATGAGAATACTGCAATTATTACGTTACATAATGAGAAGATTGTTCAGAACACAGTTATAAAGATGGAACAGGAACTCATAAAGAAAGAACAGGATATGGCAAAGCAGTATTGGGATATGGTATCACTTTTAACTACTGTATTAAATCATAATCAGCTAGTTGAAGTAGGGTATCAAGATGATATCAGTTTCTATACGAAACAGATATATCTTCAATTACAGAAAAAATATCCGGAATATGGAATTACGGATGAAGAAATTGCTTCAGTAGCCCATTTGGCACCGATTCATGATATTGGAAAGATAAAAGTACCAATTGAAATTTTGAATAAAAATGGAAAGTTGACAGATGAAGAAATGAATGTAGTAAAACAACATCCATTAGTAGGTGCGGCGATGACCCAGAGATTCCCAGAGGGGATAACAACGAAAAAGCTGAATCAATATAGCTATGAAATATGTAGACATCACCATGAAAGATATGATGGATCAGGATACCCGGACGGTTTAAAAGGGAATGCAATTCCAATGTGTGCACAGGTCGTTGGAATTGTTGATGCTTACGATGCATTGATCAATGATCGTCCATATAAAAGAAAGTATGAACCTGAAGAGGCAATACAGATGATTTCAAATGGTGAATGCGGAGCATTTTCCAATCAGCTGATGCAATGCTTTCAGGAGGCAGCAAAGCAGCAAAAATGGCTAAAAAGGAAAAATTAAAGTAACAAGTGAAGACAAAAGATTAGAGGTCCAGATATGAAGAAAAAAAGAAGGATAGAGAACAGAATTATCGCAGTAATACTATGTATGGCTATCTTATTTTCTCAAGTGAATATTGCGGATGCGGCAGATCTGAATCCATCAGGTACCAACACGAGTCAAGTGGCCCTTTCTGATGAAACCAATATGAGTAATGATGAAGCATCAACCGAATCCACAGTTTCAGATGAAATAAATGGCAGCACGGAGTCCGAATCTGCGATATCGGAGGAAACAAATGAAAACTCGAAGAATAACGAATCGGAATCTTCCGGTGAAAATGTTAAAGCGGAATCAACAGATAATATAGATGCTTATTATAAGGATAGTAAAATATGCATTTATAATTACGAGCAGTTAAAACAGATAGGTTCAGATGCCTATGTATATACAGGGGATAAGGACGGAACGATTGGTTCTGGAGATGTAGTAAAGAGTGAAGGCACAGAGCTGAAATACGGTGTAGATGCCCAGTACATTTTGATGAATGACATCCAGATGAACTCTGAACAGATGTGGGCAGTACCGGATTCATTTACCGGAACTATTACAGGAACAGAAGTTGAGGAAAATGAAACACCGACTTTATATGACAAAGAAACGGATACCATCTACATTTACAATCCGTATCAGTTGATGGTGCTTGCACAGGAAGAATCTGAAACGGAACCAGTTATGTCGATGGATTATGATGCACCGCAGTTTGGTATGGGACAGATGATCTATCAGGATGGTGAAGATCAGGAGTATCTGACTTATAGTAAGTCTCATAATTACGTGTTATCGCAGAAATTTAATTCAGATAAGCCGGAACTGGTTGCAGACCAATTGACAGAAAAAACGGCGACTGGAGTTCAATGGCTGGATGGTGAGCATGCGGATGGAAGAACAAAACCGGGGCAGTTATACGTAACGGTTTCTGGGAAAAAATATATTCTAATCGGAAATGAGTCTCAGCTGAGAGCAATCGGCAGTAATAAGAGCGTAACTCCAAGACTGTATGTTTATTATAAACCGGGTCTGGTAAGTGGTTTGTTAGGCGGAGATCCTTTTTATACGCCGTACTATCCCGGTGATGCTGATTTGGGACTTGACGCTGTAGCAAAGGAAGGCGCTACTACTCATGGGGGTTCATTAATTACAAAACCTAAACCTGATGAAGTCAAAGGTGAGAATTCATATCTTTATTACAAAGATAAAGAGAATGGAAAGGAAAATGGCAAATACAAGCTGGCGAATGTAAACCTTTCCGATGATAACATTCTTACAGGTTTGCTTAACGGCGTAGGTGGACTTTTAGGTAACTTACTGGGCGGACTTACTGTTGGAACCGGTATATTTTGTGGAACCAATGAAAATGGTCTTCCTGATAAAAATATAAATAAAAATCAATTAAGAAGTGAATACGGTAATCTTAAATATTCATCCAATGCAAATTATATTATTTTCCGGGATATTGACTTATCAAAGGAAGGTGTGAACTCAAATAAAGAAGATGATCTGTGGACACCACTTATGGTATCGGGGGATATCAAAGGTGCAAAGTTAGCAGATGGACAAACAAAGCTTACGGATGAAAACACGATTCTGGCAACTGGAAGACCTGTAATTTCTAATGTGAATGTGAACCAGACAGAAGCAATGGATGGTTCTAAGTATATAGGAATTGGATTCTTTGGAACTATAACGAATGAAGTTAATGTAAAGAATATTGGTGTCAGCGCCGGAACAGTCTCCGTATCAAATCTGGAATTACAAAATGTAAATGTACAAAATAACACGAATAAACATAAAAATACACAGACCATAATAAGTGGACTTACATCGGGGCTTGGATGGCTTGTAGGAGGTATAGTTGATTTATTAGTAGGAGTTTTAAGCTTTGGGAACGTAAACTTGAATCTGAGAGATACGTTATCAGCACTTTTAAATGCAAGGGCAAAGGATCCGACGATTTATGCAACAGGTGCATTTGCCGGAAGGCTGGTGGGAGATGTTTCCATTGAAAACTGTGCTGTGACAGGAAAAGTCAGCGTTTCGAATATTAATGATCGTACTGGTGGGTTTGTCGGTTATACAGAAGGCGTAACACAGTATGACGGATTGTCAACAGCTCTTGGAGTAACGGTGAATGCATTATCATCATTGTTAAATGCAATTCCGGGACTTGGACTTGGAGATTTGATTACAATTCTTCTAGACAATGCATTGCCAGTTGGTAGCTTGATTCCTACTGGATATAAAAATGTAAATATCGAAAACTGCCATGTAGAGAATCTGGCAGGAACTATCGGAGCTACTGATAAAGATTATGCGGGTGGTTTCGTAGGACAGCAGGTAGGAACAAGAATCTTCGACTGTTCCTTGAAAAACAGTAATTATTCTGTAACTGCAAAAGAATACGGAGGAGGATTTGCAGGAATCAGCAGAGATGCGGAAATCCGTGGATTGTTAAGTGATGTAGGTGTTGAACTTATCCAAATAATGCAGCCACAGAGTATCTTGTTAAATTGCAATCTGACAGGATGTAATGTCACAGTATCAGGTGAAAATTATCAGGGCGGTATCGTAGGAGCACAGGCAAATAGTTATGCGGTCAACTGTGGAGCGAGCGGAAGCATTGCAGTTAATGCAAGCGGAAGTTATGCCGGCGGTGTGAGCGGTATTTCAACAGTTGGATGGATTACAAACCTTGGAAATAAAGAAGTCAAGGATGTAAGCCTTTTAACAACGGTAAAAGACTTGTTGACGGGCCTTTTGTCCAGTGATCCAGAAAAAGCAGGTATGCTCTTGTCACTTGTAGGAATTGCACCATCAGCAATCCTGGGATGTAACATGGATTGTTCATCGGTTTCGGTTGAGGCTGGTAAGAGTTATTCCGGTGGTATTCTGGGTGGCGGTGATGGCGTCTATATTGCAGAATCCAGTCCCGAATATTTAAATAAACTTCCGTACTGGAAACATGGCGGAGGGGATGCGATCAGTGTAGCTCAAAGAGATAATGTGCTCACAGGATTAAAAACAGTTACGGCAAGTGAAAATCGTGCCGGAGGTATTGCCGGAAGTGTAACAACAGCAAATGTCACAGGACTTTTAAATAATACGCTTGGAATCGGAAACTTCCTTGGATTTACTGTGCATCATGTAACTGTGACAGGAGTAAATGATGGATATACAGTTGAAGCAAAAGAAAATTATGCCGGCGGAGCGCTTGGCGAGGCTGTTGGTGGAGATGTGGATACTGTAACATTAAATCAGGTAAAATCTGTTACAGCAAAAAACAGAGTAGGTGGTTTTGCCGGTTGTGCAGGTCCGGGAGATCTGGCAGGTGGAAACGGGCTGACTTTGAATCTGTTAGGACTGAACAACTTGCTGAAAGTTGAAAATCTGCTTTCTGTGGCAGAAGGTGTCAGAGTTAAAATCAACGAAGCTCATGTAAATGGCATCGCAGGAGGCATGACTGTAGAAGCAACAGGTACAAACTCCAACGGCGAAGTAGTGGATTATACAGCTGGTGGTTTCATCGGAAAGAGTAACAGCTGTGAGATCATTAAGTCCGATGTGAAAAATTTAAAAGAAGTAACAGCAAATGATAAAGATGGTTTTGCCGGAGGATTTGTAGGTTCTTCACAGACCGGTGGTCTTGCAGATGTAGCAAATGATGCAGATATCAAGAAATTGATAAATGTCAACGGACTGCTTAGTGCAGTGAAATACCTGATTCCTTCGTATACGATGTGTACGGTTACTTATGGGGATAAAGGAGGAGTCACTGCAGATACTGCTGGTGGTTTTGCCGGAAACTTCCAGAGTGGAACCGTCAACAATCAGGATGCAGGAGAAGGAAACTATTATTCCGTATACAACTTAGATCATGTAAATGGACAGACTTATGCCGGAGGCTTTGGCGGAAATGTTTACTCCGGAGCGTTGGCAGATGCTGGAGGTGGAATCAGCATTCTGGGCGGAATCACAGGTCTGAATATAAATGTTGGAGATCTGCTTAATCTGATCAATGCCTACATTCCATATGTGCAGTATGCCGGAGTTAAGTCAGACAACGGATTTACGGTTACTGCCAACAAAACGAAAACAGACGACAGCAATTCCGGAAGTGCCGGAGGATTTATCGGTTACGGAAGCGGTGTTCAGGTAAGCTACTGTGATGTTACGAACCTGAAGCACACAACTGTGAAAGCACCGAAGGATTTAGAAGCAAATGAAGCGCCAACATATTATAATGAAAACGAAAGCACATATGCAGTAACAGGTGCCAGATATGCCGGTGGATATATCGGATATATGAATATTGGCTCTGCAGCTTCTGTTGGAAAAGGCTTGAATGTACTTGGTAAATCGATAGGAATCAATAATGTGCTGGATGCATTGAATGTCGTTGTTTCTACAATAGAACATTCTGATGTTACAGGAAATGTTGGAGGTTTTGCAGTAAAAGCGACCTGGAAAAATACAGCATCCGATGCATCAGCAAATGACATACTGGGTGATGCCGGTGGTTTTGCCGGAAAGATATCTGGAGGACATATTCAGGACTCTAATGCAAATAACTTCTCCTATATCATTGGACAGATTACAGCCGGTGGTTACGTGGGAGATCTTGAACCCGGAAATGTGGCAAATGTACTTGGCGATACTGGTATCTTAGGTGGTCTTGTTGATGTGTCAGATACATTGGCATCATTAGCGGAGGACTTTGTACCGACGATCAGAAACAGCTCTACGACTTGTGTTCCTTGCGGTGGTGCAGTTCGTGCAGATGCGGCTTCCACAACACAGGTACAACGAGGTATGGCCGGAGGTTATGCAGGGCATAATGAAGGCGGTCATATCTGGGGAAACAATACAAAGAATTGGAAAGGTAAAGCTTATACCGGACCAACAAGTGTCTGCAAAGCAGTCCGGATCCGGTCAGTATACGGAAAAGAAATTGCAGGTGGCTTTACAGGATATATGGAGTCAGCCGATACGGCAAGTACCGGAAACCTGTCCTTATTATGGGGATTGGTAAAGGCAGATAACATCCTGGGAGCACTTAGCGTTGTTTATCCGACAGAAGAAAATACGGCAGTTTACGGACCACTTGCCTTGATGGATTGCGAAACCTGGAACAAATGGGTAGAATTTGTCGGAAAAAAGGGTGGTTACGGAAGTGATCTTGCCGAGCATGGAAAAGTAACTAATCAGGCTGATCTGGATGCAATCATCGGAAAGTATGCTTACGGATACAATGTTGTAGCAGGAAGAGTCAATTACCGGGATGAGATAAAGCTGGCAAATGGCGGAGCAGCCGGTGGCTATGTCGGATCGATGCAGACCGGGACTATTACAAATGGACAGGCTTATCAAGCAAAGACGGTTAAGGGACTTCGATGCGCCGGAGGTTTTGCCGGAGAAATGGTAAATGGCGGAGCAGCAGATCTAGGTGGTGTAAATATTCTGGGACTTGACCTTCAGTTGGGACAAATGCTGAAAGTACTGGATGTATTTGTTCCGGTAATCAAGGGATCTTCAGTAGAAGGATATCAAAGTGGCCTTAGTGTTGAGTCAAATGGTGTTGAGGATAAGGACGCCTGTGGTTATGCCGGAGGTTATGTAGGAAAACTGATCGGTGGACAGATCTGGGGCGAAAATGATGCACGCTGCAAGGTCACAAAGCTGAGACGAGTTGACGGAAGAAGTTATGTAGGAGGATTTGTCGGAAGCTCCAGACCTGGAAGTGTATCAACACTCGATCCTACTGCAGGAGAAGGATTACTTAGCCAGCTTCTGAATAAACTGTTAAGTACACCGGCAGATTTGATAAAAGTATTAAATGCCACAGTCGCAACAATCCGTTATGCAGATGTGGAAGCCTGGGATGACTGGGGAATCATTGTAAATGGTGCTTATGCAAGTGGAAGTAATAACACTTCTTATGCAAAAGTAGCCGGAGGATTTGCCGGAAATCTGGAAGGAACGGTACTCGGCAAGAAGGATACGGAAGAGGCAGGAGTTTCTGTACAGAATATCCGTTCCGTAGTTGCAGGTGAATATGCCGGAGGATGCTTCGGTGTTGCTGATGTAGCCGGAGTTGCCAATATCAGTGCAGGAAATGAAACCTCGCTTCTTGATAAATTGTTAAAGCTTGGAAGAACCGATGTGCTGGATGCATTTAGAAGTTATGTATATTACGGAACTGTAAGCGGAAGTAAGGATGCTGGCTTAAGTGTCAGTGCAAACACAGCGATAAAATCAGGACAGAACAATCAGGTTACCTATAGCGGAACAGCCGGAGGTTTTGGCGGCTCTCTGTTAAATGGTTCTGTAAAAAACAGCAAAGTAACGAGCTTAAGTAATGTAAGAGGTTTAAACAGTGTCGGAGGATTTGTCGGCTATTCTGGAAAGAGCGGAGTAGTTAAGGCAGACAAGATAGACGTTATTGGAGACAATACAGGACAGTTACTTGGTGGAGCTCTTGGAGTTATGGACATTTTTGGTTCTCACATTGATGACTGTGCAGTTACAGGAACTGATGACGGTTACACCGTGCAGAGTGCAAATGGAGATGAACAGATTGCCGGAGGATTTATCGGATATGCAAATCTTGCAAGAATGTCGAATTGTACAGCAGGTGACAAGACGAACCAGAAAATCGGACTGAAACAGGTAGCGTCAGGTGGAACAGCCGGCGGCTTTGCAGGACGAACAAGTTTCGCTTATCTTGCAGATTTGAAGTTGGATTCTGGAGCAGTGAATGTAATATTCTCACTTGTTAATAAACTTCTAAAGGCATTGTATCTGGATAAAATCCAGGACTCCAATCTTCTGAAGATTAATCTTGGAATTATTAAAGTGGATGCACTGTATGATGGCAAACTGCTTCACGTAAATCTGCTTGGATTGGATATCTCTGTAGGACTTTCGAAGAAGTCAACAGATAACAACCAGGAGACAGATCTTGCAATTATTAAGATCGGAGATTCATCCATCAAACTTCCATGTGATGAAAATGGACTTTTGAATGATAATGATGCCAAATCCAATATCAGTGTGAGTCTGATCAAGGCGAATCGAACAAGAATTACAGATAGTAATGTCTACGGTGTCAGTTATGGATATGATGTCTATGCCGGTGGAGCCGGAAATGACAATGACGGTAATGCTAAAGACGGACGAAGTGGTGGCTTTGTTGGATTCAATGATGAAGGACTTTTGAAGAACAACAACATGTATTACTGTGATGTGGTTCGTGGAACAAAAGATCTTGTTGGACCATTTAGCGGAAAGAGCAAGTTGGATTCTGTATATGAAGCTAACACACAGGAGAAGGTGGAAGGTGAGAATAATAATTACCGTATTTACAGAAAGCTGGATGTGGCACTGAATCAGATCAAAAAGAATTCAGAAAAGTTGAATCTCAGCTATGAAAAAGACGCTTCCAGTGGATGGGATATTTACACACTGGGCCATATGAATTCGGTAAAAAGCTATGATACATTGCAAAATGCAAAGCTGACAGATGATACTTCATCTATGACAGCAGAGCTTAAAGCATATGAATCATCAGCAAAAGCAGTATTGATGTCAGATATCAAGACAACATTGAATACAGGAGAAAGTGATACACCGGAACCATCCGAGTCACAGGATCCATGTGATGAGAACATCAAACTGACAATCAATAAAGTTTGGAAGGATTTAAATAATTTTGATCAAAAACGACCAGATAGTATCACGGTAACAATATCACGTACCTGGACAGATAAAGCCGGAAAGAAAACGACAGAAACAGTTTCAGGTTACGAGAGTTACACTATAAAAGGTTCCATCGATAAATCTAAATGGCAGGGGGTGATAAAAGAACTCCCGGCATATAGGACAGATGGAGATAACATATATTATTACACGTATTCCGTTACTGAAGCGGAGATAGATGGTTATACGACGACGATAAAGACATCGGATGATGGATTTACCTTCACGATAACCAACAGCCATTTCCCAAGTCTTCCGGATACCGGAGGATATGGAAGATATTTTATTTATCTGATAGCGATTCTGCTTTTCTTGATATATTTCATCATGAGATATAAGAAGTACAAAGAAGACAAAAGGCAGAAAAACTATAAAACAAAAGAATTCTCAAAGAAAAGGAGATAAAAGGCATGAAGAGAATGAAAAAAATCATGGTAACACTGCTGGCAGCAATGATGACAATGGCAATGACAATCACTGCATTTGCCGCAGAAGGAGCAACACCAGCAGCTGCTGGAACAAACACACTTACAGTTAATGTGAAATCAACAACACCAGCACAGGATCTGAATGGTCAGACAATTAATCTGTACAAATTATTTGATGTGACAGAGTCTGGTACAACAGGATCAAAGAACTATGCATATACAGTGAATACAGAAACTGGATACAAAGATGCACTGGTATCTGTATTAGGTTCACCGATTACAGCGGCATCTACAGATGAGCAGTTTGCAGCAGCTGTTTCAGCTATCGGTAGCAACAATTCTATAGAAGTACAGAACTTTGCAAATAAGTTTACAACATATGCGTTGACGAATAGTTTAGCAGCAACAGCTACCTCTGAAAAAATTACAGAGAGCAAAACAACTTATGAGTTCACAGGCTTAAATGCAGGATACTACTTAGTATATGTAACAGGTGGCAAAGAGATTCAGTCTTCTTTAGTTACAGTAGATGAGACAACAAATACAGTAAATTTAAAAACAGAAGCACCAAGCATTGAAAAAACAGCTAATAAAACAACAGTAAATATCGGTGATGTTGTAACATATACCGTAAATGGTTCTATTCCGGATACAACAGGATATGAAGAGTATGTATACAAAATCCACGATACATTATCAACAGGTCTTGATTTTGTAAAGAATGCTAACGGAGACGCTCTTGATAATGCAAATGAAGTAAATGTTACAATTGCATTTAAAGACACAGGTGTTGCAGCAGGAACAGCACCTACAACAGCAACACTTTCCGGTGAAGGCAACAGAACAATGGCTCTTGACCTGTCTGCATGGGTAAGAGCTAACCAGGCAAACAAAGGAAAAGAATTCACCGTTACATATTATGCAAAGGTAAATAAAGATGCAGTTGTAACAGAAAAGAACAAGGCTCAGTTAGAGTATGGTAATAAACCAGATGAAACAACAACTACAACACCAAGTGAAGCAAAGACACCTACATATCCGTTAGATATCTTAAAGATTAAAAAAGGTAGTACTCCAGAAGAAATCTTAGCAGGTGCACATTTTACTTTATACGCTTCAACTACCGAAGGTGCTATTGATGAAAACAAACCTATTAAAGTAACAAAAGAAGCTGATGGTAAATATTCTTATGCAGCTAATCAGGCATCAACAGATTCTAGCGTGATTACTGATATGGTAACAGTTGCAAACAAGATTGATGGACAGGGATACAACTTACATATTAACGGTCTTGCAGCAGGAATATATTATCTGAAAGAGACACAGGCTCCAGAGGGTTACAATAAGTTGACAGATGCTATTAAAGTAACCATCACAAAGAGTACTACTGAGGATGAGAATGCCTGGACTCTTACCGTTGATAAAGGAACAGTAGATGGCAAAATTGTCAAAGTTGAAAACAGCACAGGTTCCCTTCTTCCATCCACTGGTGGACGTGGAGCAATCGCATTTGCTGTAATCGCAGCTCTTCTTGTATTCGGTGTAGCAGTAAGCTTCATCCGTGACAAAAGAAAAGAAGCGTAATAATTTTACTAGAGATACAAGATAATATTTAAGGGATGGACGGTTATCTTCCACGGAAGGTAACCGCAATTCCAAGTATAACAACAGGGAGAATGGAATGAAGAGTAAGAAGAAAAAAAAGAAGATAACAATAAAAGATATTATTCGTCTGATCGTGCTTTTGGTTGCATTCTCCGTATTGTTATATCCAACGTTTAGTAGTTATCTGAACGAAAAGAATGGTTCCAAAGTTGTATCCTATTATGATGAGGAAAGCGTAAAGTTAAGTAAGGCAAAAAAAGAGCAAATGCTGGAAGATGCGAGAGCATACAATAAGGAAATGCTGGGAAATATTGATTTGATTGATCCATTTTCGCAGGAAGATGTGGAAATAGATGCTCGCTATGAGGGACTGTTGAATGTAGATGGTTCTGGAATGATGGGATACATTCGTATTCCTAAGATTAATATAGAACTTCCAATCTATCATGGAACAAGTGAAGCAGTTCTGCAGGCTGGTGTCGGACATTTCTGGGGTACATCTCTTCCTGTAGGTGGAGAAAGTACACATACAGTTCTGACAGGACATAGAGGTCTTCCTACAAAAACACTATTTACCAATATGGATAAACTGGAAGTAGGGGATATTTTTTACATTAAAGTTTTAGATGAAACCCTGGCATATCAGATTGATCAGATATTAACGGTTTTACCGGAAGAGACAGATGGGTTATCTATTGAATCAGGCAAGGATTATGCTACACTTGTTACTTGTACACCATTTGCAATCAATACACACAGACTTTTAGTACGTGGAGAGAGAATACCTTATGAAGAGGCAACGAAGCAAGAGCCGGATACAAATATAAAACCGGAGTTATCTTTTACTGCTAAAGTGTTGATTGTAACAATTATAGTAATTTTCATAGGGCTGATGATAGCTGTGATTTATAGTATACGAGATAGAAAAAGGAGGAAAGCAAGGTGCGAAAGAAGATAAGAAGTATTCACATTATTTTATTCGTTATGCTTTTTCTTGTCGGTAGTTTTATAGATATTTCAACAATCCATGCAGAAGCAGGAAGCAGAACAGGAAGCATTCAAATTATTTACAAGGGAAGAAATAGTTCGGATAAAGAAGTGATTCTTTCCGGAGCAAAGTTCTCGATATTTCCAATTCAATATATGAAAAATGATGAGCTGATCTGGGAAGATGGTTTTAAAGATTCAGGTATATCGTTACAAGATACCAGTGCAGAAGCAAGAGAAAAACAAGCAAAACAATTGTTTGCATTTGCGAAGGAAAATAATATTTCCGGCTTAATGCAAGAAACAGATACTTCGGGACGCACGAGTTTTGGTGAACTGAATGAAGGAATTTACCTGCTTGCACAGATCGGAAATGTAGAAAGTGGTACAGATAAATTTGAATCTGCTCCATTCCTTGTTAATATTCCATCTGAAATCAATGGGAGTGTAGAATATAATGTAATGATAGAGCCAAAAGCTGAATGGGTTTCACCAGAAACACCACCGAACAATCCAGATAAGCCTAAGGATCCGACACCTTCAAAACCGGATAAGCCAAATACTATTCAGAAAATAATAAATACGGTAAAAACCGGAGATACAACAAATATAGTTGCATGGTTTTTAATAGCGACTGTTAGTCTTGGTTTGATTGTAGGCTTCTATAAAAAAAGAAAAATGAAGTAGCTATTATTTAAAGAAAACTGATCCATTGCGGTGGAATCAGTTTTCTTGTGTGATGTTAGAATATAAATAGTACAAAATAAACATGACCATTTTCGATAAATAGTATATGATAGTCATAGATCAAGGAGGAGAATGGTTATGGCAAAAGGTACAAAATATTCCCAACAGTTTAAAGAGGATGCAGTACAGTATCGCTTGGATCATCCGGAGCTGCCACTTCGCAAAGCTGCGGAGAATCTTGGAGTCAGCGAATCTGCACTGAAAAACTGGATGAAAGCAGCAAAGGAACATAAAGGAGAGGTTCCTACCCGTGGTTCTGGAAATTATGCAATCATAAACATTTTGAGGGATAAAAGGGTATAGAGAGAAAAGGAAAACAGAAGAATAAATAAAAAAGGATAGCCGAAGTATTCAGATTTCACTTTTGAAGACATAAAAAGTGAAATCTTTTTTTACTTTTAACCCAAATTTTATATAAATGTGATATTGGATTATACGAGGCAGAGGTAATCTATAAAAGAACATTGCGCAGATTGTTTGTGCGATGGAATAAAAACAAAGATGTGAAGAGGTCTTTTATGAAAAAAACGTATGTACTTGATACAAATGTGCTGATTCAGGCACCCTATGCGGTCGAATGTTTTGAGGAAAATACAGTGGTACTTCCGATGACAGTGTTAGAAGAGTTGGATAACATGAAAAAAGAAGAGGGAGAAAAAGGTGCCAATGTACGCAAAGTGATTCGGATTTTGGACGCACACAGAGAAAAAGGAAATTTGCTGGAAGGGGTGCGTATGGAATGGGGAGGGACTCTGCGTGTAGAAAAAAATTACCGGAACGTTGAATTGCCTCCGGATCTTCCGGAACATAAATCTGATAATCGCATTCTGAAAGTTTGTGTAGGGCTGTCAAATGATCTGAAAGAACAGGTGATTCTGGTGACAAAAGATATTCTTTTGCGTATCAAAGCACAGTTGCTTGGAATTCAGGCAGAGGACTTTGGGACAGAGCAGGTTGCGGTACATGAGGAGCAGTATTTGGGGAGGAGAGAGGTGTTTGTACCAGAAGAATTGTTTAAAGAGTTTAAGAAAAAGGGAGTTCCGGTAGAATGTGTATATTGCTGTGATATGAGCGGGAATCACGCTTGCCCGGAATTGTTTGAAAACGAATTTATTGTGTTAAGAGCGGATCAGTCTTCGAAAAAGACCCAGTTGGGGCGGGTTGAGAAAGGGATGATCCGAAAGCTTGATTATAGAAAAGCTGCTCCATATGGAGTTAGTCCAAGGAATGTAGGACAGTATTTTTTACAGGAAGCATTGATGCAGTCTGCAGAGAAAGCTCCGCTTGTCATTGTAAAAGGAATGGCAGGGACGAGCAAAACTTTTTATTCACTGGCAGTGGGACTGGAAAAATTGTTAAACAATCCATCTGGAGAATATCGGAGGATCCTGATCTGTCGTCCTAATGCTTTATTTGATTCTGACATTGGATTTCTTCCAGGTGATGAGCAGGAAAAGATTTCTCCTTTGATGCGTCCGATTATGGATAATCTGGAACAATTGGTAGATTCCAGTGATCGTGAGCGATATTCAAATGAGCAGGAATTGAATGATAAAATACAGGAAATTTTTGACAGAGGAATCATCCAGACAGAGGCTCTGACCTTTATCAGAGGAAGATCCATTATGAAAACATATTTGATCATAGACGAAGCGCAAAATATGACACCGGCACAGATTAAGGGAATTATTACGCGTGCCGGAAAAGAAACAAAAATAATTTTATTGGGAGATCCAAATCAGATAGACAGACCTTATTTGGATGAAAGAACCAATGGATTGAGTTATGCTGCAGAGCATATGAAGGGAAGTCCGTTATGCTGGCAGGTTACTTTGTTGCCGGAAGAATGTGAAAGATCCGTGTTGGCAACGGATGCTATCCGCCGTTTGTAGAAGAAAAGCGAGTAAAAAACATAGAAAGGAACTGTTTAGATGAAAGAAGCAGAGAAAAAAATAAAGAAAAGTCCATATATGATGAATCGGGAATTATCCTGGTTGAAGTTTAATGAGAGAGTATTGAATGAGGCGGGAAATCCGAAAGTCCCACTTGCAGAGAGGTTGACTTTTGTATCGATATACCAGTCAAATTTAGACGAATTCTATCGAGTTCGAGTAGGAACGCTGATGGATCAAATGGATGTATCAGAAGTTGTTCGTGAGAATAAAACCAATATGACAAGTGAAGAGCAAGTGAAAGCAATTATAAGGGCAACACGAGAGCTAGAGGAGAAAAAGACGGTTATTTATGAACAATTGATGGGGGAACTGGAGCCGAAAGGAATTCGTTTGATCAATTTTAATAAGCTGTCTGCAGAAGAAGGAAAAATTCTGGAGGAATATTTTGACAGGGAAATTGCACCCTACTTATCAGCGAATATCGTAAGCAAACAGCAGCCCTTTCCTTTTTTAAAGAATAAGGATATCTATGCTGTTGCTCTTTTGGAGTCGAAGGGTGGGAAGACGAGAACTGCAATCATTCCATGCAGCAACAATGTGTTCCGCAGATTGATCGATATTCCAACTCGAAAGGGAACCTTTCTGCTTGCAGAAGAATTAATTCTGCAATTTCTTCCGAAATTCTTTAAAAATTATAGTGTGAAAGAAAAATCTTTGATTCGTGTCACAAGAAATGCAGATATTGACACAGAGATGATTTATGACGAGGATCTGGATTACAGAGATGCGATGGAAAATTTAATCAAAGAGAGAAAGCGGATGAACCCGGTCAGGATGGAATTTACCGGAACTCTGAATAAAAAAATGATGCATGCGTTATGCAAAACGATCCACGTGGAAAAGGAACATGTATTTAGGTCGGAAGTCCCATTGGATCTGTCATTTGTCTTTGCTATTCAGAGCTATCTGAAAAATACAAATGCAGGGGAGTTGTTTTATCCAAGACGAACCCCAAGGCCAACCCCTCAGTTGAATGATAAGGAATCTTTGATTCCGCAGATTCTGGAAAAAGATGTGCTTTTATCTTATCCGTTTGAAAGTATGAAACCCTTTATCAATCTGCTATATGAAGCAGCGGAGGATGAGTCGGTTGTATCGATTAAAATGACGTTGTACCGTTTGGCAAATAAAAGCCAGATTGTAGATGCACTGGTGGAAGCCGCAGAAAATGGAAAAGAAGTTGTTGTACTGGTAGAACTTCGCGCCCGCTTTGATGAAGAAAATAATATTGAATATTCCAGAAAATTGGAGGAGGCCGGCTGTCATGTGATTTATGGATTAAACGGGTATAAAGTACATTCAAAATTATGCCTGATTTCCAGAAAAACAGAGCAAGGAGTGTCCTATGTGACACAGATCGGAACTGGAAATTATAATGAAAAAACATCTGCGCTGTATACGGATCTGTCATTGATTACAGGAAATCAAGAAATCGGAAAAGAGGCTGCTGAAGTGTTTGCAGCACTGTTAAGAGGAGAAACAGTGGAAGAAACCCATCTTTTATTAGTAGCACCAAAATGTTTGCAGAATAAAGTGTTGGATATGATAGAAGAAGAAATTCAACATGTGAAAAATGGAGAAGAAGGATACATCGGAATTAAAATCAATTCTTTGACAGACAAGGTGATCATTAGCAAATTAGTCGAAGCGTCTCAGGCAGGCGTAAAGATTGAAATGATTGTCAGAGGAATCTGCTGTCTGATTCCAGGTGTCAAAGGGTATACAGAAAACATAACTGTGATAAGTATTGTAGGGCGTTTCCTGGAACATTCTCGAATTTATCGATTTGGAACGAAAGAAAGAGAGAATGTGTATATTGCCTCAGCAGATTTTATGACACGAAATACGCTTCGTCGTGTGGAGGTGGCTGCCCCGGTTCTGGATGAACGATTAAAAAATCAGCTGGACTGGATGTTTGAAACGATGATGAAGGATGATGAAAAAGGAAAATGTCTGACGGAAAAAGGAATCTATGTGGATCGAAATCTTCATGTACAGAAATTGAATTCCCAGGAGTGCTTTTATGAGGCTGCTTATGCAAATGCGGAAAAAAGACAGAAATAGCAGAAAAATTTTCAGACGGAAAAATGGAATTGGAGAAGGCGAAAGAATTGAATTACAAAGAGATATTACAAAATGAGGAAGTAAAAGCGTATTTGGAGAAGGGCAACGAAAATCTCGGAATTCTTGGGTATACCGATCATTCCGAAAAACATTGTGCAATAGTTGCAAAACGTGCAGGGATGATTTTGTCAAAATTTGGATATACAGAACATGAGATTGAACTTGCAGAGATTGCAGGGGCTATGCATGACATTGGGAATGTGATCAATCGAAAGAATCATGGAGAATATGGGGCAATTCTGGCATGTTCAATCTTGGAAAAGTTGAAAATGCCGCTGAGAGACAGAATCCTTGTTATGTCAGCGATTGGAAATCATGATGAATCTACAGGGGAGGCCATCGATGCAATATCAGCTGCGTTGATTCTTGCGGATAAGACAGATGTCAGGAGAAATCGTGTAAGAAATAAAGAAAAAGCAAGTTTTGATAAGCACGATCGTGTGAATTATGCAGTGACAAGTGCGGCTGTAAAAGTGAATGCGCAGAAGCATCTGATCGCATTGAATTTACAGATTGACGAGGAGATTTGTACAATGTATGAATATTTTGAAATTTTTCTCGGCAGGATGATGATGTGTAGGAAAGCGGCAGAAGTACTGGGAGCCAGGTTTAAATTAACCGCAAACGGAAGCAAAGTATTATAGGCATGGAGGAAAAATAGAAAAAGCAGTCGGTCAGTTTGCAAGAACAGAAGCAGAGATAAAAGAGTTTGCAAAATAGAGTAACTCTCCTGAAAGAAAATATGGTATAGTAAAAAGAAAAACGGATACATGGAGAGAAAATATGAAAACGATTATCATAGGAATTGCAGGTGGAACCGGTTCAGGAAAATCTACATTTACGAGAAAATTAAAGAAAGAATTTAAAGAGGATGTAGCAGTTTTATATCATGACAATTATTACAGGGATCAGAGTGACATCCCGTTAGAAGAGCGAAGAAAGACAAATTATGATCATCCGGATGCAATGGAGACAGAGCTTTTGATCCGGCAGTTGATGGACCTGAAAGCAGGAAAGGCAGTAGATTGTCCGGTATACGATTATACACAGCATACAAGATCGGATCAGGTTGTGAGGGTGGAACCGAAAAAAGTAATTCTTCTGGAAGGGATTCTTGTTCTGGCAGATGAGCGTCTGAGAGATTTGTTGGACATCAAGGTTTATGTGGAGGCAGATGCGGATGAACGAATCCTGCGTCGGATCATCCGCGATGTCAAGGAGAGGGGACGTGATATGGAAGGTGTTGTGGAGCAGTATCTGACAACAGTAAAACCGATGCATTATTTATATGTAGAGCCGACGAGATGTATGGCAGATATTGTGATCAACAGCGGAAAGAATCCGGTGGCATTTACACTGGTAAAAAACACCATACAAAAGATATTGGATGAGGCAGAGTAACTGCAGATATCCGGACAGGCTGTAATAGAAAGGATGAGATTGTGCAAAAGAGTATAAACAAATTGCGAATTCTGACACCGGAAAAATTTCAGGCGGAGTATCCGCATATTTTTAAAAGAAATTTTGGTGAAATTGCGTTGAACAGAGTGCATTTCTGTAAGGCAGAATGTCTGCGTCAGGCAGTCACAGGAACATTTGCGATTCCAAGAAAAACAAAGCTGACAGGAGATAAGATCACGTTTGGGTACTGTATTGCAGAGGAACAGCTGATCTTTATTGAAAATCAGGATCATATCAAAATAGAGATGAAAAAAGTCCGGGAATATCAGGATGAAGAGCGTACTTCGCCATTGTTGCTTTTGTTTGACTGGATGGAGTATCTTATCAAAGATGACATGCTGTTTCTGCAGGATTATGAAGAAAAGCTTTCCCATCTGGAAGAGGAACTGCTGGAGGGAAATATGGAAGATTTTGACAGAAAAATCCTGTTATCCAGAAAGGAACTTTCTGTGCTGAGTGCGTATTATGAACAGTTATCGGATATGGGGGAAACTCTTCAGCAAAATGCAGCGAGACATCAAACAGAACAGGAAGCATTGCTTTTTGGGCTTTTCTGTGAGAAGGCAGGACGATTGTATGACATGGTGCAGACACTCAAAGAGTATTCCATGCAGCTTAGAGAAATGCATCAGACGCAGATCGATATCCGGCAGAATGAAATTATGAAAGTGCTGACGATTGTTACAACGCTTTTTATGCCGTTGACGCTGATTGCAGGATGGTACGGAATGAATTTTGCACATATGCCCGAACTGACTGCACCGGGAGGGTACGGGATCATCTGTGTTGTGTGTCTGCTTCTTATTGCAGTGGAAATCTGGATTTTTAAAAAGAAAGGATGGTTTAAGTAGTCATCATTTCCAATAACGCAGCCCCTTCAGTCACACCGTTATGATCGCAGTCCGGAAGCATATGATCGGCTTCTTTTTTCAGAATCTCAACGGCATTGCCAATGGCAAACTTCATTTCGGAAGCCTCAAACATACTCAGATCATTTTCTCAGTCCCCGATGCAGGCAATCTCAGATTTTGCAATACCAAGTGATTGGGCCAGATGCGTCAGAGCGCCCCTTTGGAGGGGTTCTGATGAAAAGATCTCTGCATACTGACCGGTGTAGGCAGCACGAAGAGACGGGGAGTTTGCAAGATGCATTTTGAGCTGCGGCATGGAGTTTTTGGAAAAAAGTAAAACTGCAGTTCTTTCACATCACATGAAAGTTCCTGGATCGTCTGTTCCATATTTTGGACATAACGGACTTTTTTGGCATCTTTTCCATAGATCAGACGTCCCAGAAAAACAAGGCTGTGAATTTATGGAGATTATTATTTATAGTGTAACACCTTCAAATCGATACGAAAAGACTTCTAAAAAATTTTTTCCCACATAAAATTAGAAAAAATATAGTAATTCTATCAGATTTATAGTATACTTAAAACATACTGAAAAAGTAGGAATTATAAAGAATGAGGGAAAGGATGAAAACAATGAAAAAGATTTTAAAAAGTCTGCCGTTTCAGCTTCTTTTGGGAGTGATCATCGGAATTGTGCTGGGGCTGATTTCAAATGAAGCGGTCATGAATGTGATCGTCACGATCAAGTTTGTATTAGGAGAACTGATTAATTTCTGTGTACCGCTGATTGTGATCGGGTTTATTGCGCCATCGATCACGAAGCTCGGGAAAAATGCGTCAAGGATATTAGGAGTGGCTGTTCTTCTTGCTTATGTATCCTCCGTTTTAGCGGCGCTGGGATCAATGGCAGCAGGATATGGACTGATTCCGCATTTGTCAATTGTTTCGGAAGTAGATGGGCTGAAAGAACTTCCGGAAATTGTATTTCAGTTGGAGATTCCGCAGATCATGTCCGTGATGAGTGCCCTTGCATTTTCTATTTTGATCGGGCTTGCGGCAACCTGGACCAAGGCAGATACCGTGATCCGTCTGCTGGATGAATTTCAGCAGATCGTTCTGATGATCGTATCCAAGATTGTCATTCCGATCCTTCCGGTATTTATTGCACTTACATTCTGGTCTCTGGCATACGAGGGAACGATCACAAAGCAGCTGCCGGTATTTCTCAAGGTTGTGCTGATCGTGATGGTGGGGCACTTTATCTGGATGGCGGTTTTATATGCAGTGGGTGGAATTTACTCCGGAAACAATCCGTGGAAAGTTGTAAAGCATTATGGTCCGGCATACATTACTGCAGTGGGAACGATGTCCTCTGCTGCAACGCTTGCAGTGGCTTTAAAATGTGCCAGAAAGTCGGAGCCGGTACTGAGGGATGATATGGTAAGCTTTGGAATCCCTCTGTTTGCAAATATTCATCTTTGCGGTTCCGTCCTGACAGAAGTATTTTTTGTGATGACGGTCTCCCAAATTTTATATGGAAAACTGCCGTCAGTCGGAACCATGATCTTATTTTGTGCACTGCTTGGCGTGTTTGCAATCGGAGCACCTGGGGTTCCAGGCGGAACGGTGATGGCTTCTCTTGGGCTTATCACGGGAGTTCTTGGATTTGATGCCACAGGAACAGCACTGATGCTGACAATCTTTGCATTGCAGGACAGCTTTGGTACCGCATGCAATGTGACAGGCGACGGTGCACTGACTATGATTCTGACCGGATATGCGAGACGGCATAATATCGAGCAGCAGACAGAAACGATTGAATTTTAAGAATCGTGGATAAAAAGGGCAGGGACATATTGCGTAACAGGCGATATGTCCCTGCTTTTTAGCGTTCTTCTACTTTACAACAGAAGAGGAGACTCCTATAATAAAGTCAAAAGAAAATCCACAGGAGCAGAACTTATGACGATAAAGGAAATTGCAAAGCTTGCGCAGGTATCCAGTGCAGCAGTGTCGAGATATATGAACGGGGGATACGTAAGTGAAGAAAAGAAGGAGAGGATTCGGGCAGTGATCGAAGAAACAGGATACCGCCCGTCTGTACAGGCGAGAACGCTTCGCACCAAACGAGCGTGCCTGGTCGGAGTGATTGTTCCAAAGATCAATTCAGAGTCGATCAGTAGGATTACAGAGGGAATCGGTCAGGTACTTTCAGAAAGAGCCTATCAGATGCTTCTGACCATCACAGATAACGATCCGTCCAAAGAGCTGGAATACATGGATTTGTTTGAATCTTATCCGGTGGACGGAATCATTCTGGTAGGAACAGTCCTTTCCGGTGCGCACAAGGAAAAACTGAAAAAGTGCAGAGTGCCGATCGTCGTGATCGGACAGCAGACAAACGAGGTCAGCTGTATTTACCATGATGATTATGGGGCTGCAAAAGAACTGGCAGAACAGATCGGAAAAGAAATGTCCGGACGTATTGCTTATATCGGTGTGACAAGAGCGGATAAGGCGGCAGGTGCAGCCAGAGAAGACGGCTTCCGGGATGGTCTGAGAGCAGTTGGCAGAGAACTGGAGGAAGGATGTCTGCGCCGGGCAAGCTTCACAATGGAGTCCGGATATGAGCAGGCATGTGATCTTTTGAGATTAGAGAGTGATATCGATATCATATCTTGTGCCACAGATACCATTGCTGCAGGAGTGATCGAAGCAATTGCACAGCTTTCGCCCCAAAGGAGTATTCAGGTGACGGGATTTGGGGACAACCAGTTTTTGAAAGCGGTTACGGGCGGAATCAGAACCGTGCATTTCGGATATCAGACAAGTGGTGTAAAAGGCGCCAGATTGCTGTTGGATATGGTAGAATCAGGAAAGACACTCACGACAGAGATTAAGCTTGGATATGAACTGCTGTAAAACAGAAATCTGGCAAAATATACAAAAAAATAAAATATAAATTAGTAAAAATGCCATCTTTACAAATGGCATTTTTTTCACTATTATAATCTTATAAGATATGAAATCGATTACATGAAACATGAGTCTTGCAAAGAAAAAAGAAAGGGATGAAGGTATGGATTACAAAAAAACCGCACAGGAAATTTTGAATCATGTTGGTGGGAGCAAGAACATCATTTCAGCGGCACATTGTGCGACCAGACTGCGCCTGGTTATTGCAGATAACAAGAAGGCAGACAAAGGTGCGCTGGAGAATGTAGATGGAGTCAAAGGAGTGTTTGAGGCATCAGGACAGCTTCAGATTATTCTGGGGACAGGTACGGTCAACAAGGTGTTTGATCAGTTTATTGAGATTGCAGGAGTGACAGCAAGCTCCAAGGCAGAAGCAAAAGAGGCAGCGGTACAGAAGCAGAACTGGTTTATGCGGGCAATCAAGCTTCTGGGAGATATTTTTGTTCCGATCATTCCTGCCATTGTGGCAAGTGGATTTTTGATGGGAATCATGAACTCTCTTGATTTTATGAATACGAATAATTTTATTCATATTGACACGACCAGTTCACTGTATGTATTTGCAAATCTGTTCAGTAATACAGCGTATACCTTTTTACAGATTCTGATTGCTTTTTCAGCTGCAAAAGCGTTTGGTGCGAATCCATACCTGGGAGCTGTAATCGGAATGATCACAATTAACCCGGCGCTGCAGAATGCGTATACTGTGGCGACAGAAGGTGTGAAAGCAACGCAGTCGGTATTCTTTGGACTCTATCAGATCGATATGGTTGGGTATCAGGGACATGTCATTCCGATTATCATTGCCGTATGGCTGATGTCTGTGATTGAGAAAAAGCTGCACAAGGTTGTTCCGGAGGTACTGGATCTGTTCGTAACACCTCTGGTAAGTGTATTTGTGACAGGGTATCTGACACTGGCAGCGATCGGTCCGGTCTTTGTATGGGCGGAGAATGCGATCCTGAACTGTATCCAGTGGCTTCTGACACTTCCTCTGGGATTGGGAAGTCTCGTAATGGGAGGTCTGTATGCACCGACCGTAGTGACAGGAATCCATCAGATGTATGCAGCGATTGACCTGGGACAGCTTGCACAGTATGGAGTGACTTACTGGCTTCCGCTGGCAAGTGCGGCAAACGTGGCACAGGGAGCAGCAGCGCTTGCAGTTGCAGTAAAATCAAAAGATAAGAAGATCAAAGCGCTGGCACTTCCATCATCTTTAAGTGCATTTATGGGAATTACAGAGCCGGCAATCTTTGGAGTGAACTTAAGATTTTTCAAACCGTTCATCGCAGGATGTATCGGTGGAGGATGCGGTGCACTCTATGCATCAATCGTACACCTTGGAGCAAAAGGAACCGGAGTGACAGGTATTTTTGGTATCCTTCTGTGCCTGAACCAGCCGGTACAGTATCTGATCGAGATGGCGATCGCAGTCGGAGTTGCCTTTGCGGTATCCTTTATCCTTTATAAAGATAAAAAGGAAGACATAAAAGAGCAGGCAGAAGCAGTGATTCCGGCAGAAGAGCTTCCGGTTTCACAGGCAGAGGCTGTCACAGAAGAGACTCTGGGAAGTCCCGTTTCCGGAAAAGTTGTTCCGACAGCTGAGATTTCCGATGCCACATTTGCGGAGGAAATCCTGGGAACAACTGTTGCTGTAGAGCCGGAAGCAGCGGAGCTTGTAGCCCCTTGTGACGGTACGATCTTGAGTATTTATGATACGGGGCATGCAGTTTGTATGACCACACTATCCGGTGGAGAGCTTTTGATTCATGCAGGAATTGATACCGTAAAGATGGAAGGCAGAGGATTTACAAAGTGTGTGGCAGACGGAGATTATGTTCATGCGGGAGATGTACTTCTTAAGATGGATCTGAATGCGATCCGAAAAGAGGGATACGAGACAACAACGATGATGATTCTTACCAATGCAGATGACTATGATGTGGAAAAGGTTTCTGCAGATCATGTCAGCTGTGGAGAAAAAATGATGGTACTTCATAAAAAATAGGAGATAGAGATATGAATGCATTGACAAGAGATCTGGAAGGTTTAACAAAGTCGGCAGAAGCGTGTGCAGACGGCAAAGACCGTTTCCGCCAGAAGCTGCATCTGATGCCGCCGACAGGATGGCTCAATGATCCCAACGGACTGTGTCAGTTCAAAGGAATTTACCACGCATTTTTTCAATATTCGCCATTTAATGCAACGGGCGGTCTGAAGATGTGGGGACACTATACAAGCCGGGATATGATCGAATGGAAATACGAGGGTGTCAGCCTGTATCCGGATCAGCCGTTTGACTGCCATGGCGTGTATTCAGGATCAGCGTTTATTGAAGACGGAAAGATGTATCTGTATTATACCGGAAATGTAAAGCTGGAGGATGGAGAATTTGACTATATCCGAACCGGCCGGGAGGCAAACACAGTTCTGGTGGTCAGCGAGGACGGAGAGCATTTTGGCAGAAAAAGAGAACTGATGAGAAACAGTGATTATCCGCAGGATCTGACCTGCCATGTACGTGATCCGAAAGTCTGGAAAGAAAACGGCATGTATTACATGGTGCAGGGAGCCAGAACGCAGAAAGATGAAGGAAAAGTGCTGATTTTTGAGTCTGAGGATCAGCTGAACTGGATCTACAAAAGCGATGTAAAGACAGCAGAGCGATTTGGATATATGTGGGAGTGCCCAGACTATTTTGAAACAGAAGGCAGAAAGATTTTATCGACTTCCGTGCAGGGGCTGGAAGGCGGCGTGTGGGATGCACGAAATGTGTACCAGTCCGGATATTTTCTGGTAGAGGGGGATATCCTTTCCGAGTATGTGCTTTCTGACTATGAACTCTGGGACTATGGATTTGATTATTATGCACCGCAGAGTTTTGAAAGTGAGGATGGACGCCGGATCCACATCAGTTGGATGGGAATGCCGGATTGTGAGGGATACACAAACCTGACGCTGGAAGATGGATGGCAGCACTGCTTTACATTTCCAAGAGAAGTGCATGTCAAAGATAAAAAAGTGCTTCAGCAGCCGGTAAAAGAACTGGAAGCACTGCGCAGAGGAGAAGAAAGAGCAGTCTCTGTTCTGGAGAAGAAAGGTACAAAAGTCTTTGAGGCAGAGGTGCAGAATATCACAGGAAATCACTTCCGCGCAGTACTGGCAAAAGAACTGGTTCTGGAATATGTAAACGGAAGATTTGAGATGAAGTTTACAAGCCAGGATAAGACGTCCGTATCCGCGGGAAGAAGTCTTAGATTCCGGGAAGTAAGTGAAGTCAGAAACGTCCGGATTCTTGCAGATGTTTCTTCTGTAGAAGTGTTTGTCAATGATGGAGAGACTGTGTTTTCTACAAGGTATTATCCGCAGGATTATGAAATAAAAATAGAAGCTTTGGATGCCAAGATTGCATTCTGGGAGCTGTAAAAGCAAAAATGTTCCCATCGGGATTTCCTGATGGGAACATTTTTGTTATGTAAGAAAGACTGTCAAATGTACAAATCAGTTTGCATCTTCTTTGTCTTTGGGCAGTACAATGTTGAGGAGTACTGCAAGCAATGTAGCCACTACAACCGGTGATTTGCCGAAGATCATCACAAACCAGTCCGGGAAGCTGGCAAGAGAATCACTTGCCTGTGAGATTCCCATTCCCAGTGCTGCCGCAAGTCCCACGATGGAAGTATTGCGAAACGTCATATTTTGTGATGTGATCAGTTTCATTCCGGTCATGGCGATGGATGCAAAGACGGAAACCGTAGCGCCGCCGAGTACACAATATGGAATCGTCGTCAAAAGAGACGAGAACTTTGGAATCAGTCCGGCGACTAACAGGATCAAAGCGGCACCGCCGAGTACACAGCGGTTAATGACTTTTGTAGTTGCAACGATACCAACATTCTGGCTGTAGGTTGCAGTCGGAAGCCCGCCAAGGAATGAAAACAGGATATTGGAGATTCCATATCCTACGATTCCACCCTGAAGTTCCTGATCAGTCGGCATACGGTTCATACCACCGCTTGTGGTTGCAGAAAAGTCTCCGATCGCCTGGATCGAGTTGATCGCGAATAACAGGCCGATGGCGATACAGGCAGACGGCTCAAAACGAATGCCAAAATGCATCGGACTTGGGATCTGAAAAAATGATGCATCCTGAATTGGGGAAAAGTCAACCATTCCGAAGAACAGCGCAATGATATATCCTCCGATAATACCGATCAGGATGGATGCAAGCTTCCAGATGCCTTTCCCAAAATGATTTAATACTGTTACGATCGTCAATGTTAAGAACGCTACCAGCCAGTTCTGCCAGGAGCCGTAATCTTTACTTCCGGTACCGCCGGCCATATAATTGATTGCGGTTGGATAAAGGGAAAGACCGATGGTAAATACAACGGTTCCCGTAATCAGCGGTGGGAAGAATCTGCGGATACTGCGGATAAAAAGTCCCACAAAAACGGCAACGGCACCACCCACGATCATAGCCCCTAAAATGGCGGCTACATCATACTCAGCAGCAATGGACTGCATGCTCGGCACATAGGCAAAACTGATTCCCATGATGACCGGAAGGCCGGAGCCGATGGCAAAATATCTGGTCTTGATAAACGGAAATAATTGAAGCAGTGTCGAGAGGGCGGAAGTGACCAGGGCCGCCTGGATCAATATGACAGAGTCTGCTTCGGAAAGTCCGGCTACACCGGATACAATGATGGCAGGTGTTACACAGCCCACAATCATTGCGACAACATGCTGAAGTGCAAGTGGAAATGCCTGATTGAAAGCAGGTACTCCATGCAGATCAAAAATAGTAGAGCGGGTTGTCTGATGTTTCATAAGTAAGGTGTCCCCCTTTATTTGAGATGGATCCTGGTGCCTGTAAGACCCTGGATTCCTTCTCTGGCTTTTTCTAGTAATGTGATCAAAGACTTCCTTCCGGGTGCTGATTCTGCAAATTCCACGGCTGCCTGCATCTTCGGAAGCATAGAGCCGGGTGCAAAATGTCCTTCTTTAATATACTGTTTTGCCTCATCTACCGTGATATCATCCAGCCATTTCTGGTCCGGAGTTCCGAAATGAATGGCGGCTTTTTCTACTGCAGTGAGGATGATCAGAAAATCTGCATCCAGTTCTTTTGCAAGCAGAGCACTGGCGAAATCTTTGTCTATGACTGCACTGGCACCTTTTAAATGATTGCCCTGACGGATCACCGGAATGCCCCCGCCTCCGCAGGCAATGACAAGATCACCGGAATCCACCATGGTCCGGATGGTTCCGATTTCAATGATCTCCTGTGGTTTTGGAGAAGCTACCACACGGCGGTAACCTCTTCCGGCATCTTCTTTCATAATGTAGTCATATTTCTGCGACATTTCTTCTGCCTGTTCTTCTGTAAGAAAACGTCCGATCGGTTTGGACGGACAGGCAAAAGCAGGATCATGTTCATCAACCCGTACTTGTGTGATCATGGTTGCAACAGGAATATCTGTAATATTGCGATTCAGAAGCTCTTCTCTTAAAGCATTCTGAAGATCATAACCGATATAAGCCTGGCTCATGGCAACACAGACAGATAGAGGGGTATTGGGCTGCTGTGCGTCTTCGTGAGTCAGAGCGAGCATTGCGTTGTTGACCATACCGACCTGAGGGCCGTTTCCGTGTGCAACAACAACTTCACATCCTTCCTCGATCAGATCGACGATGGCGCGGGCTGTGATCTTGACAGCTGCCATCTGCTCCGGAAGGGTGTTGCCCAGGGCGTTTCCGCCCAAGGCAATGACAATTCGTTTTTTTCTTGCCATTTTTATTCCTCCCCGACTGATGCGATTGTTTCTACCTCACATAAAACTCCTTTTGGAAGATCTTTTACAGCAACGCAGGAGCGTGCCGGTTTTCCTGTAAAATATTTTGCATAGATTTCATTGAATGCAGCAAAATCACCCATGTCTGCAAGGAAACAGGTTGTTTTTACCACATCTGTAAAATCCGCATTCTGGCTTTCAAGAAGCGCTTTGATGTTTAACATCACCTGTTCTGTCTGTTCTTCGATCGTGGTTCCGACCACTTCTCCTGTTATCGGAGAGAGCGGGATCTGACCGGAGAAAAACGCAATTCCGTTACAGATGATTCCCTGAGAATAAGGTCCGATTGCTGCCGGTGCATTTTTGGTTTCTACATATTTTAGCATAGCTTAGTCCCTCCTTGAATATAATCCATTTCGCATCGTGTTCTAGTATAACAGGTTTTACTCAAAAACTCTAGGTGTGGATTTCTCTTCCAGCTTCTTTAAGATATCAGCAGGATCTGCAAATTTTGCAAGAAAGATCATGGCTGCGATGATATACGGTTTGTAGCTGGCTTCTTTATAAAGTGGTGTTCTGTAGCGGTCGAATACGCTGGCATCGACTTCACCGGATTCGCAGCTGACACCTGTGATATCTGCAGGCAGACAGTGCAGGTAGAGCGCGTTACCGTCTTTGGTCGTCTTCATTAGTTCTTCTGTACAAGCCCAGTCTTTGTGCTGTGCGTTCTGTTCCAGAAGTTCTTTTTCCAGAGCATCGATTCCCGCAAAGTCACCGTTTCCATATAATTCAGTACGTTTTTCCATGGCAGCAAACGGCGCCCAGCTCTTTGGATAAACGATGTCGGCATCTTTGAAAGCTTCTGCCATATTGTTGGTCTTTGTGAAAGAACCGCCGGATTTTTTTGCATTTTCGGCAGCAACAGCTTCCACTTCCGGGAAGACTTCATATCCTTCCGGATGTGCCAGTACAACGTCCATTCCAAAACGTGTCATCAGTCCGATCACACCCTGTGGAACAGAGAGCGGTTTTCCGTAGGAAGGAGAGTATGCCCAGGACATGGCGATCTTCTTTCCTTTCAGATTCTCCACACCGCCGAATTCATGGATGATGTGCAGCATATCGGCCATTGCCTGTGTCGGATGGTCGATATCGCACTGCAGGTTGACAAGCGTTGGTTTCTGCTGAAGAATCCCGTCTTTGTGTCCTTCTGTCACAGCATCTACGACTTCGTGCATGTAGGCATTTCCTTTTCCGATGTACATATCGTCACGGATTCCGATGACATCTGCCATGAAAGAAATCATGTTGGCTGTCTCACGAACTGTCTCACCATGCGCAATCTGCGATTTTCCTTCATCCAGATCCTGCACCTCAAGTCCGAGCAGGTTACATGCGGAAGCAAATGAGAAGCGGGTACGTGTGGAATTGTCACGGAATAAAGAGATTCCGAGTCCGCTTTCAAATACTTTTGTGGAGATGTTGTTTTCTCTCATAAAACGGAGTGCGTCTGCGAGTGTAAATACTGCTTCCAGTTCGTCGTCTGTTTTTTCCCAGGTCAGGAAAAAGTCAGAGTTGTACATGTCTTTGAAATTGAGTGCGTTCAGTTTATCGATGTAATCCTGTAATGTTTTCATAGTGTGATTCCTCCATATACTCAGGCTGTGCCTGTTGTGTTTTTTGCTATTTTGAAAATTTATTTACAATATAAAGTCGGCAGTGCAGCGTAAACAGCGGCACATACGACCAGGTCTGCCTTCCAGGTCTTTTCATTTGGTGCATGAGCCTGTGCTTCTGCTCCAGGCCCAAATCCGATACAAGGAATGCCGTTTCGTCCCATGATGGAAACGCCGTTTGTAGAGAACGTCCATTTGTCAGTCAGTGGGCGGGCTTTTCTCATCTTAGCAGTCTCTGGTGTTCCAATCCTTTCTTCTCCGTAAAGTCCCTTGTAGGCTTCTTCCAGAGCTTTTGTGACTTTGTGGTCTTTTGGAATGACCCAGGTCGGGAAGTAGCATTCGATCGGATATACCAGTCCGGTATAGGATGGTCTGTCATAGTTGTACATGGAAACCGTTACATCCTCCCCATATTTCTGTACGCTTGGAAGTGCACGGATCTCATCCAGACAGCTTTCCCATGTCTCTCCGGCAGTCATACGGCGATCCAGAGAAACAGAGCAGGAGTCTGCAACCGCACAGCGGCTTGGAGAAGTGAAGAAAATCTCAGAAGTTGTGATGGTACCCCGTCCTAAGAATCTTGCTTCTTCCCATTGAGGATTATATGTTTCATCCAGCATTTTTACGAGTCCTTTGATTTCAGTTGTCTCTTCGGCATCGTTTTCGTTCAGTGCACGGACATCCTGCAGGATATCAGCCATCTTGTAGATTGCATTGTCTCCACGCTCCGGTGCAGAGCCGTGACAGGATACACCTTTGACGTCCACACGAATCTCCATACGTCCTCTCTGTCCGCGGTAGATCCCGCCGTCAGTTGGTTCTGTGGATACCACAAATTCCGGACGGACTTTATCTTCGTTGATGATGTATTGCCAGCAGAGGCCGTCGCAGTCTTCTTCCTGTACGGTTCCTGTGACAAGGACTGTATATTTGTCACTTAAAAGCCCCAGATCTTTCATGATCCTTGCACCGTAAACTGCAGAGACGATACCTCCGAGCTGATCAGAAGTACCACGTCCTCCGATTTCTGTGTCAGATTCGAATCCTTCATATGGATCGAATTCCCAGTTGTCACGGTTTCCGATACCAACGGTGTCAATATGTGCATCAAATCCGATGAGTGTCTCTCCAGTTCCCATATATCCGAGTACATTTCCCTGCGGATCGATCTCGACTTTATCAAAATCCAGTTTCCGCATCTCTTCGGCGATTCGTTCAATGTGATCCTTTTCCCCACAGCTCTCACCCGGGAATTTTACGATCTCTCTGAGAAATTTTGTCATATCCGCTTCATAGTTCTGTGCAGCTTCTTTGATTTTGTTGAAATCCATTTTAAAATCCTCCTTGATAAATATAATGAATGAAATGGTTTCCTGATCTAACGTTCATTGCCGTCCCATACGATGGATTCGTAACGGGCAGGATCGGTATCTCCTTCGGTGGAGAAAAGCAGTACCCGGGAAGTTTCATCCAGGCCCAGGTGTTCTCTTAATTCCTGATATTCGTCCATGCACATGATGCAGGCGAGCGTTCCAAACGGTGCGGCTCCGGATTCTCCGGAAGTGACCGGCGTATCTCCCTTGATCGGTGCGGCGAGCATCCGCATTCCTTTTGCAGCGACCCAGTCCGGTGCAGCAACAAAGGTATCCACATGATTCTTTAAGATATCCCAGGAAATGGTGTTCGGTTCGCCGCAGGCAAGACCTGCCATGATGGTCGGCATATCACCGTCCACGATACGGATCGCTCCGTCTCCGGCAACAGCTCCTTTGTAAAGACAGGCAGCAGATTCGGCTTCCACAACGACCACTTTCGGCGGGGTCTTGGGATAGCGGTTCGCAAAATATCCCTGAACAGCACCGGCAAGGGATCCGACACCAGCCTGGATAAATACATGAGTCGGGGCTTGGCAGCCGTCTTCATGAAGTTGATCGTCGGCTTCCATGGCCATGGTTCCGTATCCCTGCATGATCCACGCCGGAATTTCTTCATAACCGTCCCACGCAGTATCCTGCACGATGATACCATGTTCAGTTCTGGCAGCCATATCGGCAGGCACGCGCACGCAGTTCTCGTAGTTGCCTTCCATGGCGCG
>OAZW01000157.1_pt1 | contig 97886 bp, 82 predicted proteins | sample 1495231 | NCBI WGS metagenome assembly OAZW01 (sample SAMEA2580062, study PRJEB22360) | human gut metagenome | reverse complement strand
ATTACAGAAAGGTTTGATGCCTGCTCCTTAACTTTTATGCCGCCAGTTGACTTGACTACAATGTTCTTGTCTAAAAAGGTAATGCCTGCCCTCTCTTCAAGAATTGAAACAAGAGTGTTTAGGTGTTCCCTTCTCACTGACTCAGAAATTCTTGATGGATAAGGTAGGAAGGACTTAGAAGCAAGGGCCTCTGTCTCAAGAATTATTGGCCTCGTTCCCTCTCTTATAACTGAAAGAGATGAACCGGGCACTTGTTCTGCTACCGACCTCTTAGTCATAAAGTATTCTGAAGGGTTGTCGATTGAGATCATTCCCTTTTCTGTCATGGAGAAAAACCCAATCTCACCAGTAGACCCATATCTGTTCTTTGTTGTCATGAGGGACCTCAAATCTTCTGATGAGTCGCCATCGATTAAGAGGACAGTATCCACTAAGTGCTCAAGACTTCTAACACCTGCAAGTTCATCTTGCTTAGTCATTTGACCAACTAAGAAAACCATGCGAGGCTTTTCGATGTCCTTGGCAACTTCTGTCATCTTGTAGGCACACTCCATAGTTTGAGTTGGTGTCCCTGGTCTTTGTGGAAACTCATCAAGAGTAAAGGTTTGAATGGAGTCAATAATTATAAGTTGGGGATCAATTTTTTCAACTTGGTCCAAGACAGAGTTAAGTGATGTCACAGAGTAGACCCAAATATTCTCTGAAAGCTTGTCAAGAATCCTCTCAGCTCTCATCTTAATTTGTGTTTCTGATTCTTCTCCCGATGCGTAAAGGACCCTCATACCCTTGTTGGCAATGTCATTGGCAACCTGCATAAGAAGAGTTGACTTACCTGAACCAGGCTTTGCAGTCAAGATGCTAACAGAATCACGAACGATTCCCCCGCCCATGACTCTGTTAAATTCTTCTATGCTAGTCTTGACTCTCTCATCTGAAGAAACGGCAACAGTATTTAACTTTTGTGCATCTTTTTTAACTTTTTTGGTCCTTGTGGAAGTCTTTCCTAATGAGGACTCCTCTTCCTTTTCTTCTAAGCTGTTCCAAGAACCACAGTTGGGACACTTCCCAAAAAATCCATGGGAAATGTAGCCGCATTTATTACATTGATAGACTATTTTCTTTTTCATCTTTCGCCTTTTTTGTCTTCTTTAGCTTTTTTATTTGAACCTTCTTGTATTTAACATCTACAGAAATTGCGTCACCCTCCTTGATGCTTCCATCTAAGAATTCATCGGCAATCTTATCTTCAATTAATTTTGTAATAGTTCTTTGAAGAGGTCTTGCACCAAAGACCTTATCATAGCCCTCATCAACTAGGAAGTTGATAAGTTTATCCGTGTATTTTGCACTTATGCCCATGTCCTTAAGTCTAAGGCTTAGGCTGTCAAGCATCTTCTTAACAATTTCCTTGATTTCAGTTTTTTCAAGAGCCTTAAAAATAACTACATCATCAACCCTATTTAAAAATTCTGGCTTAAACATATCCTTTAAGGACTGGTCTATAATCTTCTTCATGTTTTCAAACTCACTTTTCTTTGCAGAGTCTTCTGAAGTTGAGAAACCTAGAACTGAATTCTTGGCTAAGAGGTTGGCACCTGCGTTGGATGTCATAATTATAACTGTGTCTTTGAAGTTTACAGTTCTTCCCTTGGAGTCAGTTAACCTTCCTTCATCAAGAATTTGTAGCAAGATGTTAAATACATCTGGGTGGGCTTTTTCAATTTCATCTAAAAGAATTACTGAATAAGGGTTTGTCCTAACAGCTTCTGTTAGCTCGCCACCTTCGTCGTAACCAACATATCCTGGAGGTGAACCCACAAGTCTTGATACAGTAAATTTTTCCATGTATTCAGACATGTCGAACCTAATCATGTTTTCTTCTTTGCCAAATAAGTTTTTAGCTAGGCTCTTTGCAAGATAAGTCTTACCAACACCAGTTGGACCAACAAAGATGAAGGAGCCGATTGGCTTGTTTGGATCCTTGAGCCCAATCCTTGACCTCTTTATAGCCTTGGCAAGTACCTCAAGAGCTTGATCTTGTCCCTTGACGTCTTCTTTTAGTTTAATGTCAAGGTCTCTTAATTTTTCTGTTTCTTCTTCTGTCATTTCCGTAACAGGAACCTTGGACCAATCTGAAACTATGTCAGCTATAAGTTCTGGAGAAACTTCCTTTTTGGATTCTTTTTCTCTAAATTCAGCTCTCTTATCTTCTAGTTCCTTTTCAACTTTCTTCTGTTCATCTCTAAGGTTGGCTGCAAGTTCATAGTCTTGGTCTCTTACTGCTTGGTTTTTCTTTTCTTCAATATCTTCAAGGTCAAGCTTATATTTTTCTTCAAACTCTGGAACCTTGTAGGACTCTATTTTTAATTTTGAGCTTGCTTCATCAATTAGGTCAATGGCCTTGTCTGGCAAAAATCTATCATTTAGGTATCTGTCAGAATATTTTACAGCTGCTTCAATACTTTCATCTGGAATTATCACATGGTGGTGGTCTTCGTAAATCTTTTTAAGACCTTGGATGATCTTTATTGAATCCTCTGTGCTTGGTTCATCAACCATTATTGGCATAAGCCTTCTCTCAAAGGCAGAGTCTTTTTCAATTTTTTGCCTGTATTCTGTAATTGTTGTAGCCCCAATAATTTGTAGGATTGACTTTGTAAGCATAGGCTTTAAAATATTTGAAGCATCGATGGATCCCTCAGCTGATCCTGCACCAATTATGACGTGCATTTCATCAATGAATAAAATAATATTTTTATTCTTGCTCGCCTCCTTAGTTACATTTTTTAATCTCTCTTCAAAGTCTCCCCTGTATTTTGCTCCTGCAATAAGTTGGGAGATATCAAGAGTTAAAATAATTTTATCCTTCATAATTTCTGGAACATTTCCTGCAACGATTTCTGCGGCAAGTCCCTCAGCTATTGCAGTTTTACCAACACCCGGCTCTCCAATTAGGACTGGGTTGTTTTTTGTCCTTCTTGATAAAACTTGGATAACTCTTTTTATTTCCTTTTCTCTTCCAATTACAGGGTCAATTTTTCCCTCTTCAGCCTTTTTATTTAGGTTTGTTGTATATTTTTCTAGGGCTTCTGATCCAGCTTCGTCGCCTTCTTCGTAATCTTCATAGTCTTCCATATTATTTAAAATATCATTTTCAAGACTCATGACATCTATTCCTAGTCTCTTCAAAACTAGGATGGCAACTCCTTGGCCTTCTCTTAGGATACCAAGGAGAAGGTGGTCAGTTGACACTGTATTCTCGCCCATTTCTCTTGAAACTTCAAAGGCAAGTTCAAAAATCCTCTTAGTCCTTGGAGTGTAAGCAATGCTTGACACAACTGGACCCTGGCCTTGGCTAACTATGTCCATAGTAGTTTCCTTGGCCTTCTTGTAATCTATTCCAAGCTTTGAAAGTATATGAGCTCCTGCATCTGTTCCTTCTCGCAAAATTCCAAGAAGAATGTGTTCTGACCCTATATATGAATGCCTCTGTTCTCTTGCTTCTTGCTGAGCAAAGAGGATGGCTTTTTGTGATTTTTCACTAAACTTTCCAAACATACTCATTTGAAAACCTCCTTCATGAGAGCTCTCGACTTGTTAGCCCTTAGGATGTCTCTTGACTTAAGGTCTAAGATTGAGCCTCTCTCAATTTGTAAGTGTCCATTTCTTAGCTTCATAATCTCTTGGTAGAAGTCAAATTCCCTATTTGGCTTTAAGATTGAAAGTTCAATCCCTAGATTAATCATGCTCATGGACTGCATCATCTCTTCTTCCGACAATAACCTTGCATTGGCAAGTAGGCCGTAGGACCTGTTGACCATGTCCTCAAGGCTAATAATATTATCAAGATAAAGTTTTTTTCTATTTTCTCTTTCAACATCAGCGATTTCCTCGCTAATTAGTTTTAATTTTTCTATATAAGATCCTTCCTCTTCTGTCAAAGTTGACTCAAAGGAAAGGGTGTAAATACTTGCAAGGGCCTTCTTAGACCTATCCCTATAAGAACCTAGGGTGTAACCAAGCCTTGATAGCCCCTTAGCAATTTCATTTATGCCAAAATAATTTAAGGCTGGCAGGTATAAAAAGGCTATGGGCTTAAATCCAGTTCCTGCATTAAAAACCCTTGAAGTCAAATACCCATACTCTGGACTAAAGGCAAAATTTATATTTTCTTCAAGCCTTCCTTCCAAGTCATAGATTTCCTTGTAAAGTTCATCAAGGGACTGGGTCCTAGAAAACTTTGAAAGTTCTAGGTGTTCACTGGAGTTAATCAGAATATCTGGCTCACCAACTTTTTGATAGAAGCCAATATTTTTCTCTTCAACAAACCTCTTGCCAAGTCTTCCCTCTTCAATGAGTTTTAACTTTTTGAGGGATGCCATCTTTTCTATATCAAGATTTTCATAACCCATCCCCCTAATTATTGGGTCAAGAAATTCTAAATTTTCTCTTAACTCTTCCTCTGACATAGTGTTGACAAAGTTCTTGCCGTCAATGTTTCTATATAATTTTACCTTATTTCCTAAAATAATTTTAGACATTGGCATCTTCCTTTAAAGTTTTTATCTCATCCCTTATTTCTGCAGCCTTTTCATATTCTTCTAGGCTGACAGCAAGGTCCAACTTTTCCCTAAGGTCCTCTAGCTTCCTATTATAGTAAATATAGGACTCTGAGTTTTTGGGAATCTTTCCCCTGTATTTCAAATTTATATTTAAGGCATTAAGATAAGACTTAATTTCATTTCCAAAGGAGTCATAACATTTTGGACAACCAAGGACTCCTGTGTTTTTAAGTTCTCTAAAGCTCTTGCCACAATATTCGCACCTAATGTCATCTTCCTCATCCTTATAGGAGTTGGCAGTGAATTTAAAAATATTTTTTAGGGCGTTTTCTAATTGAGGAATTATATTTTGATAACCCTGAAATTCTTTTTTAAATTTTTCTTCGGCACAAACTTGGCAGAGATGAACCTCTTCTACTTCGTCATTATTTATCCTTGTGTAGGAAATTATTGATTCTCTTTCTTTGCAGTTGTCGCACAACATCTTCTTCCCTCCTAGCTGAAAATAACGAGGAGCATATTCTTTAATAAGTCTGCCCTCAGTTCATTTCTATTTTCGCATTGGCTTAGAGACCTATCAGACAGGCTCACCTTCATGAGTTCCATCTCTCTTTTTGTGACCTTCTTTAGTCTCACAAGTTCCTCTAGTAAATCATCTGAATTATTTTTTGTAATAGAGTCGCCTATGAAGTTCAAAAATCTCTCAAGCCTTTCTTCATCATCTTCTAGTTTTACTTTTACAATTCTAATGTAGCCGCCGCCACCACGTCTTGATTCAACATAGTAGCCCTTAAAGGGTGTGAACCTAGTTGTTAAGACATAATTTATTTGTGAAGTGGCACAGTTAAATTGGTCTGAAATTTTTGATCTTTGTATTTCAACAACTCCATCAGATTCAAATATCAATTCATTTAAAAATTCTTCTATGGAATTGGATAATTTTGCCATAAAACCATTCCTTTGACTATCTTTGTCTTTTAAATTATAAAAAACTGACTATCTTTTACTATCTCTAGTTTAATATAAACTAGGACTTTTGTAAAGTATTTGGTTTTTCTCTTACTTTACCCTAAAGAAATAGGAATTAATAATTTAAATGCTAGAATCCTTTTATAAGTTCACAAAAGTTTATCACTTTTCCATTAATTAGGAGTTTGTGATTAAAGGCAAGTAATGAGTTAAGGCAGACTTATAAATTAGTACAGCTTTGCAAATATGTGTAGGCTTATAAACTTTTATTGCTTAACCAATAAGCACAAAGTCATAAATTTCCATAACTTAATAAATAATTACAAGCTCATAAACTTTTCCAACTTAATGAGTAAGTATGACGTTAGAAATTATTGTAGCTTACTTAATATCCCCAAAGTTAAAAATATCACTCGTTCGCGATTTTATTTTTCGCAAAAAAATATCTGCTGGAGATTTCTCTCCAACAGATACAATAAAGTCTTTTTGAATTTTACTTGTCAGTTTGTCTTTCTTCAATAATTTTATCTGCAATGTTTTGTGGAACTTCTTCGTATCTAACAAATTCCATATTGAATGTTCCCCTACCTTGAGTAAGTGATCTAAGATCAATTAGGTAAGTGAATAATTCAGCTTGAGGAGCTTCAGCAATAAGAACTTGAGTGCCGTCGTTTTGTTGGTCCATACCAAGAATTCTTCCACGTCTCTTGTTCATGTCTCCCATTACATCTCCAAGATATGCTTCTGGAATTGTAACTTCAACCTTCATAATTGGTTCAAGAAGAACTGGGCTTGCTTCTTGCATACCCTTCTTGAAGGCAAGATTTGCAGCAAGTTTGAAAGACATTTCATTAGAGTCTACATCGTGGTAAGATCCATCATATAGGACAGCCTTGAAGTTTGTAACAGGATAGCCTGCAAGAACTCCCTTTTCCTTAGATTCAATGATTCCCTTTTCAACTGCTGGGAAGTAGTTCTTAGGAACTGCGCCACCAAATACTTCTTCGTCAAATTCAAATTCAGCTTCAGATGGTTCAAATCTAATCCAAACATCACCGTATTGGCCTGCTCCACCAGATTGTTTCTTGTGCTTACCTTGAACACTTGCAGTCTTTCTAATTGTTTCTCTGTAAGGAATTATGAATGGAACAATTTCAACTTCAACTCCATAAGTGTTCTTTAATTTTTCAAGTATAACATCAAGTTGAACCTTACCTTGACCACCAATAGTCATTTGCTTAGTTTCTGTGTTTCTTTCAACAGTGAATGTTGGGTCTTCGTCCCTAATCTTCTTAAGAGATTGAGTAAGTTTTTCTTCGTCTCCCTTAGTCTTAGGTTCAATTGCATAGTATAAAACTGGAGTTGGGTGTTTCAACTTCTTGTATTCAACTAAGTGATCCTTATCGCAAAGAGTATCACCAGTTAATGTTCCAACAAGTTTTGTTGTTGCACCAATATCTCCTGCATGGATTTCGTCAACTTCTATTTGTTCCTTACCTCTCATTACGAAAAGGCCGCCAAGTTTTTCAGTTTCGTCATTATTTACATTGTATAAAGTTGTGTTTTTAGTTAAGATACCAGAAATTACCTTAAAGATAGAAATTTTTCCTAGGAATGGGTCAGAAATAGTTTTAAATACAACTGCTGCAAAAGGATCCTTTTCTGAAACCTTTCTTTCTTCCCCTTCTTTATATCTAAATCCAAGGTGGGCACGATCATCATCTGGTGCTGGCATGTAATTAACTATAGTGTTAAGTAAAATATCAATACCTATTCCCTTTTCACCAGATCCAACAAGTAGTGGAACTGCGTCACCTTCAAGTAGGGCTGTTGTAACTCCTCTTAAAAGGTCTTCTCTTGTGAATTTTTCTCCTGAGAAATATTTTTCCATAAGAACTTCGTCAGAACCTGCAACTACTTCTGCAATTTCTTCGTACATTCTTTCAGTTGCCTTAACTTGGTCGTGGTTAAGTTCAGTTTCTTGTGGTGCAGAATTTACATACTTATAACCCTTTTGGAAGATTACATCAGTTACACCAATAAAGTTTTCTCCTTCGCCAATAGGTACAGAGAAAGGAATAACTTTTTTACCAAAGGCAGCTTCAAGCTCGTCCATTAGTTTTCTAAAGTTTACATTTTCTCCATCAATTTTATTTATAAATATAATTCTTGGAAGTCCAATTTTTTCTGTGTATTTCCAAGTTCTTTCTGTTCCAACTTCGATTCCCTTAGTTGCATCTATAACCATGATTGCAGCTTCACTAGCTCTTAGGGCAGAGTGAGCTTCTCCAACAAAATCAAGAAATCCAGGAGTATCTATTATGTTTACTTTATAATTTCTCCATTCAACAGGAATAATTGATGTAGCTATTGATGTTCCTCTTTCTCTCTCTTCCTTTGAGAAGTCAGAAATTGTATTCTTGCTAGAAACATTTCCAAGTTTTTTTGTTGCTCCACTTTGGAATAACATAGCCTCTGTTAGGTTAGTCTTTCCGGAGCCAGAATGTCCCACGAGAGCAAGATTTCTTACCTTATCTGTTGTATAAACTTTCATTGTTTTCCTCCTAAATATGTTAATTTTTTTGAAATCGTTTCGATGGATAAATTATAACATAAATTTTAGCATTTGAAAACTGTGTAAAATTTATCTGTTTAGGGTATTACAATGTTATAAATATAATATTATTAATAAACGAGTGGTGTAAATGGATTTTAAATTTTTGAAAAAAGATAATCTTCCCTACATAATAATAGTGGCCTTGCTCTTAATCATTGGCTATCAGTATAATGATTCCCATAATGAAGATGAGGATGCCAAAGAATTTTTAAAAATAAATACTTCTGGAGTAATAGATAGTGATAAAAAATCTCTTGAGTCATCTTCAAGTGACCTTGCAATAGAAAAAGCTCCTGAAGAAAAAGAAGAGATCATGGTCCACATCTCAGGCGCTGTCAATAAGCCTGGCATACTTAGGCTTGACTCAAGTAAGCGCCTTGTTGATGCTCTTGACCTTGCCGGTGGTGCAAGAGATGATGCAGACCTAGACAGGGTAAACCTCGCAGCAAGACTTCACGATGAAGAAAAAATTTACATTCCAAAAGTTGGCGAAGTCCAAGCTAATATTTCAAGTCTTGCGTCTAGCCCATCATCAAGTGATACTTCTTCAAAGATAAATATTAACTCAGCAGACTTAAGCGAGCTCACAAAAATTCCTGGAGTTGGAGAAAAGACTGCTCAAAAGATTATTGACTACAGGGCTAATAATTCTTTCTCTTCTATCGAGGACATAAAAAATGTCCCTGGCATTGGGGACAAAAAGTTCGAATCCATGAAGGACTACATTTCCACTTATTAATTTGTACTTAATCATAGCTTAGGTCCCTTTAAAGGGCAAGCTTTTAGCACATATAAATTAAAAATTTAATATTTTTTATATTCTTCCTAAAAAAGCTCAAGAAAAAAGAAGCACATAAGTGCCTCTTATCTTGAGCTTTTATCTTTATCTTTTTCTAGGATTTCTCCTGTATCGATTTTTATCTGAAGTAGCTATGCCTATTATTAGAGCAAATATTAATGACACTAGTCCAGATGAAACTCCAACTACAAAGATAATTAAATTGTCTAAGCTGCTTGGATCAAAAAGTTTGTTGATCACAATGAAAAGAGAAATTATTCCAACAAATACCAAGGCAAGTCCTGGTAAATATTTTATAAATTTTAAATCTCTTGCAGCAAAGTTTACTATAAAGGTAAGAACAACTCCAATTAATATTGCACCTAGAGTTAGGAGCAAGTAAGTGGAATTTTCTCCTACTAATTCCATTATTTTATTCATTTTACACCTCATTTATTAGATGAAAGTTCATCTTGCCAAATATTTGCGTAGCGGCCTGTTGCCCACTCAGTCATAATAGTGGAAGCTTCTTTTCCAATCTCCCTTTCAAAGATAGGGTTTGGAAGAATTTTTCCTTCACTTATATTATATATTCTTAGATAATTATTTTCCAATGTTATTAAAAAATTATTGTCAGGAGAAACAAATCCGTCCTTGATTGATGACTTGAAATTTTTAATTTGCGCCATTGGAATGTTAATTTTATTGTACTTATTAACTTCATAAGGAAGGACTAGGTTTAAATCAAAATCTGAATACTTTCCCTCTCCTGAATTAACTCTTCCCTTTAGTTTCCAAAAACCATTATCCCTATAGATGCCTATGTTGTAAGGATCTTCTTTAAGGGCTTCAATGTTTTTACCTTCTGTCTCTAAGGCCTTCTCTGATACAAAGTCCTTAAAGCTTAGGGCTTTTTTGTCTTCTAAGTTATCAAGATTATAAATCCTAAGGCTTCTTACATTGGTATTCCTATCTAGGCTTTCAACATTTATATAATTATTTGTTATAAAGTTTATTGTCTTCAGTGAATTGTTATCTCTCAACTCTTCTGAGTCAATTTTTGGAATCTCTGGATCCTTCTTAAGAAGCTTTGAAGTTTTATATTCTTTTGCGATTAACCAATCTGTTGTTTCCTCAGCCTTTGATTCTCTTTGGACACTAACTTCAACAAACCTGTCATCCCTTGGCAAGATTATGTTGTTCATCTCGTAGACATTTTCCAATTTCAAGTCAGAAAATTTTAGGTAAAGAGTCTTGTAGTTCCAAGATGGAATGTCTGAGTCCACCTTGGTCTTAAAGCCAATTAAAAATCCCTTGTCTCCATTTAAGTCAAACAAGTTGCTCTTTGCCAAGACTTCATCCTTCTTTGCTAAGATAGTGGAATTTAAATCTTCATTTTTTATCTTGTCGTCTACAAGTTTAATCTCAAGGGTAATTCCGTTGTCAAACAAGAGAGCTGTGTTCTCACTAGTCTTCATGACTTCATAGTATAAGGACGAGTTGGAATTGGAATCAAATACATAAGTTGTAAAAACATCAGAGTCTTCTATGCCTAAGTTCTTGTAGTCCAGGTTAAACTTTTCATACAAGTAGTTGGAAAGTTTAACATACTTAGTCTTGTAAGAAGCATCCTTGATGTAGTCATTGGCAAGAAGGACTGAATTGTTACTAAAGTAAAGGTCTTCTCCAATTATGTCCTTAAACCTAAAATTGTCTTGGTTGACCTTCTTGTTGGAAATAAATTTAGTTATGGTCCACTTGCCATAAATAGGCGCTTGACCCATTTCTGGTCTCTCAACATTTGTCCCCTGACTAGTCAAAAAGGAACAACCACTTAAGAATACTAGAGAAATTAATGAAAGGTAAAAAATTATTTTTTTAATCATTGTTTTCACCCACTTCTTTTTCAACTTCTATAGGCAAGCTAACCTTTACTGTAGTTCCAATATTTTCTTCTGAGAAGATTTCAAGGCTTCCTTGATGGAGCTTAGTTATTTCATCACTTATGGATAGACCAATGCCACTGTGACTCTTGGAGTGCTTGCCCTTGTAGAATTTTTCCTTTACATGAGCAAGTTCTTCCTTGGTCATTCCCATCCCGTTGTCTGAAATCATAATTTGAACCTTGTCATCTTCCTTGAGCATTTGGAACTTAACCCAGCCCTTGTCTGAAGTAAACTTAATGGCATTATCCAAAAGATTAATAAGTAGCTGCTTAATTCTATTTTCATCAGCGTTAATAAGTATTGATTCCTTTGGAAGGTCTGTTATAAGTTCAATGTTGTTGGACTTGGCACGAGGTCTCATTTGCTTTGATATATCAAGACAAGTTTGAGAAATGTCAATTATTTCCTTATCGAGAGTAATCCTTCCAGATATATATCTTGAGAAGTCTAAAAGTTCTTCTACCATCTTAGCAAGTCTATCTGCTTCATTTTCTATTATGTTTAAGCCATCTTCCACTAGGTCCTTTTCATCTTCCTTAGCATCTTTAAGGACAACTGCCCAACCCTTTATGGATGTAAGCGGAGTCCTAAGCTCATGAGAAATAGAAGAGATAAAATCATTTTTTATTCTATCCTTATTTATAATTTCATCACTCATGGCATTTAAGGTCTTGGCAAGCTCGCCAATTTCGTCATCCTCAAAGACCTTGGCCTTCTCTTCATAGTTTCCCTTTAACATGGTCTTGGCAACTTCTGTAAGTTCAAGTATTGGCCTTACAATAGACTTGGAAATCAAAAGTGAAACCGTAGTTGTCAATAGGGCAACAAAAAGTGTGAAGATAAGCAAGCTTATAATAGTTTTAAAAATTGCAGCCTTGACTTCTTCCATAGAAGATATAAACCTAAGGTAGCCAATTGTCTCTCCCTCATTGTTCTTTATAGGACCTGCAACTGACATAATGGCTTCGCCAGTTTGTGACTCTTCTCCCTTCCAAGTTTTTATCTCTCCCCTTTCAGCTGCCAAGACATCTGAAGTTTCTATGGGGTTTGATGCCAACCTTCCTATGGAGTCTGACAAGAGGTTCTTGTCCTTATCAAGAATTTGAACTTCTGCATTGGTGTTGGACAAGAAGATGTCACTGTCTTCATAAATCAAATCTTCAATGGACTTGTCTGAGTAGTCCCTCCTATATATTTCAAGGGAGACCTCCATCCTCTGGATCAATTCCTTTGAGATGTTGTTGTAATAGTAGGAGCTAAAGGCAAAAAGCAAGAATATATCTATAATTGAAATTGTAATTAAAATTATTATTAAAAAACTTCTAACAAGTCTTTTCCCAATTTTATTTTTCAATTATAAACCTACTTCCATCTGTAGCCAGTTCCCCAAACAGTTTCAATGTAATCTGGTTTTGCTGGATTAGTTTCAATTTTTGACCTAAGTCTTCTTATGTTTACATCAACAATTTTTGAGTCACCCAAGAAGTCGTCGCCCCAAACTAGTTTTAAAATTTCATTTCTAGTCATGGCCTTGCCAGGGTTTGTCATAAATATTTTTATAATTTGATATTCTGTAGGAGTTAATTCTAATTCCACATCATCCTTGTAAAATTTTCTTGAATAAGAATCAATTTTAAAAGGTGGATCTGTGATTAAGTTGCTTTCATTTTCTTCACCGATCTCAAGCCTTCTCTCAATGGATTTTATCCTTAGGGTAAGCTCAGTTGGATTAAAAGGCTTAGTCAAATAATCATCAGTTCCATATTGAAGACCCATGATCTTGTCATAGTCCTCTGCCTTTGCAGTTAGCATAATGATGCCAAGACTTGGAAACTCTCCCCTCAAGGTCTTGCAGACTTCAAAACCATCAATGCCTGGCAGCATTATATCAAGGACTACAATATCTGGAAGCTCACGTCTAGCAATTTCGATTCCTTCTTCTCCACTGCCAGCTTCAAAAATAGTGTAGCCTTCTCTTTCAAGATTTATTTTAACAAATTTTCTTATTGATTCTTCGTCTTCAACGAGCAAGACTTTTGTTTTCAAAATATCACCTCTATACTTGTAATTATAAAGAAAATCCACTCCAAATTCAATTGAAGTGGATTTATTAATGTCTTAATAATAGTTAGGAGCTTCTCTTGTAATTGTAATATTGTGTGGGTGAGATTCTGTAAGTGAAGCTTGTGTAATCTTAACGTACTTAGCAGTTGCCCTAAGAGTTTCGAGGTCCTTTGCACCCATATAACCCATGGCAGACTTAACTCCACCAACAAGTTGGAATACAATATCGCCAACAAGTCCCTTGTAAGGAACCCTACCTTCAACTCCTTCAGGAACGTACTTAGTCGTACCTGATTGGAAGTACCTATCAGATGAACCAGCACTCATGGCACCAAGAGAACCCATACCTCTATAGGCTTTGAATCTTCTTCCTTCAACGAATATTTCTTCTCCTGGAGATTCATCAGTTCCTGCGAAAAGTGAACCCATCATAACAACATTACCACCAGCTGCAAGAGCCTTAGCAACATCACCAGAGAACTTAATACCACCATCGGCAATTATTGGAATTCCATATTTTTTAGCAGCCCTATAAGCTTCCATGATAGCAGTAATTTGTGGAACACCAATACCAGTTACAACTCTTGTTGTACAAATTGAACCAGGTCCAATACCAATCTTAACACAGTCAGCACCAGCCTTAATTAGGTCTTCTGTTCCTTCATAAGTTGCTACGTTACCTGCAATAAGTTGTAGGTCTGGGTAGGCATCCTTTATTTTCTTTATAGTGTTTAATACGTTTTTAGATTGACCGTGAGCTGTATCAATAACAACAACGTCGGCCTTAGCCTTAACAAGGGCTTCGATTCTATCCAAAACGTCCTTAGTTGCTCCAACAGCAGCTCCAGCTAAAAGTCTTCCTGATTTATCTCTTGCTGAGTTTGGATATTGTTCATGTTTTTCAATATCTTTTATTGTGATAAGTCCTTTTAATACATTGTCCTTATCAACTAGAGGAAGCTTTTCAATCTTATATTTCTTTAGGATGTTTAGAGCTTGGTCTAAATTAATATCAGGATCTCCAGTAATAAGTTTTTCTGAAGTCATTACATCGCTAATTCTCTTAGAAAGATCAGTTTCAAATCTTATGTCTCTGTTTGTAATAATTCCTTCTAAGACACCCTTTTCTGTAACTACCGGCACACCAGATATCCTGTATCTTTCCATAAGTTCAGAAGCATCTGCAATAGAATGATCCTTAGTTAGTGAAAAGGGATCAGTTATAACTCCGTGTTCAGATCTTTTTACCTTGTCTACTTCTAAGGCTTGTTCTTCAATTGACATATTCTTGTGGATTATACCAATTCCACCTTCTCTTGCCATGGCAATTGACATCTTGTGCTCTGTAACAGTGTCCATGCCTGCTGACATAAGAGGAATGTTTAGCTTGATCTTTTCCGTTAAGTTTGTAGATAAGTCAACTTCGTTAGGCAAAATTTCTGATTTTGCTGGCACAAGTAAAATATCGTCAAATGTTAGTCCTTCTCCAAAAAATTCCATATTCCCTCCTGATTATTAATACACATTAATCTTCTCTTACTACTTGCTTCAATCTGAAGTCAATATTCTCGTCAACTAATGTAACCTTATCTGGCAACTTCAATTTTACTAAATCATTTCCAGCTTTAAAATTATGCAAATTAATTGGTTCAGTTTCTATAAAGTCAATAGAATCAATTACATCAGAATTTCCTCTAATTGTAACAGAAGATGGCTCAATTGAAAAGTCACTTGTCACAATATTTTTACTAGTATTTTCATTAAATTTTAATTTAATTGGCACAGTTTTACTTTTTAGAATTGGAATGTCAACTTTTATAGTAGCAGGACTTATTTCAACTTCCTTAATTATCTTTCCAGCATCATCATAGGCATAAATCTCTGCCTGAATACTTGTGGTTTCTGTTATTTCTGAAAGGTCAATATAAGCATCAATCTTATTAATTTTATTTACATAAGTTGAGGGACCCTTGACAACAACATTAACCTTTTTATTTAAGTCTCCTAGAGTAAGTCCCTTTTCCAACTTGTTTAAGAATACAATGTTGGCCTCAGCCTTTTCCTCTAGGACCTTATCGATTTTAAAGGGAATCCTCCTTGGTGTAGTGTTAGTAACAGAAATCCCAAGATCAATATAGGAAACATTTATAGGGACTGAATGTTCTCCCTCAGTTAACTTGCTGACATCAACCTTGGCAACAATCCCATCTCTTGTTACATTTCTCATATAAGAATTGTAACCTTGGAGCTTAACATCTACAGTTGACTCCTTAGGAGAGATAATTGTTAAATTTTTTTCTTTTAGATGACTAAGTCCATCATAGGTAACCTCGATATTTTTAAAGTTTGTCGAACTAATAAAGTTTGCCTCTCCCTTTACATAGGACCAAAGGATAATTGCAAAAATCAAGGACATAACTTTTAACATCAAGCTTCTGTCATTTCTAAAATTTATTTTCTTCATTTTTTTCACCACGCTTTGAGAAAAAAGTCTTCGCTTTGTAGTCTGGACTGTAAATTTCTAGAAGTTTTGCTTCAAGGGTTTCTATATCCAAGTATCTTGAAATAACTCCATTTTCAGCTGTTGAAATTGTTCCATTTTCTTCTGAAACCATAATAGATAGGCAGTCAGATTTTTCAGAAATTCCAATCCCTGCCCTATGTCTTGTGCCCAATTCCTTGGAAATCTTTTGGTTATCAGATAATGGCAAGAAACATGCTGCGGCCTTGATTTGTGATCCCTTAATAATAACTGCTCCATCGTGTAGAGGGGTGTTTGGAATAAAAATATTTATAAGAAGTCCGCTGCTGACCTTTCCCTTTATCTCAGTTCCAGTTTCTATAACTTCTGTAAGTCCAACTTCATTTTCAATAATAATAAGGGCACCAATCTTTTGTCTAGCAAGAGATGCAACAGCAGATGTAATTTCTTCCACAGTCTCTGGCACATTGTCCTTGTTTTGACTAAAGCTATTTTTTATATTGGAAGTAAGTCCAAGATATTGAAGACCTCTTCTAATTTCTGGTTGGAATAAGACAATAATGGCAACAATACCATCATTGATAAACCTGGTGAAGATCCAGTTAACTGTGTAAAGTTGGAAAAATTGTGAAATTTTTATAAAAAGTAGGATAAAAAGAATCCCCTTAAAAACTTGCTCTGCTCTAGTATTTCTAATTAACTTTAAAACATAATAAATAAGAAGGGTAACAATTAGTATGTCCACCACATCTCTTAAATCTATAACATTTAATAAGTTACTAAATTTTTCCATCCTAAGCACCTCTCTTTCTAACAATAATCATTAGTGCAAAATATAAACCAAGGGCTATTAAAATGTCTCCAAGGCTGATGACCTTAGAGGGCCCAATAAATCTTTTTAAGTATATGAAGTCCGACAAAAAATAAAGTTTTGGATTGTCAAAAACTCCATGACTTAGGCTTCCGCCCATGTAAATAATTTTTATAATTCTCTCGTTGTCTATTTTCATTAGGGCACTTGGTGAGACTGGCATCTTTCCATTTGCCATTACTGGAAGGGCATTTAAAAAAGTTCCAAGTCCACAAATCAAAAGTCCCTTGTTCTCATAATTTGAAAAAAATGAAAGACTAATGAGTAAAAGAGAAAGTATGTGAAAGACTTTAAAGTTTTTTACATAGAATTCAGTGAGACCTCCAAAATCTCTTCCCGTTATAAAATTTATTAGAATCATTAAAACTATTCCATAAATGGCAAGATAAACTCTTTTGAATTTAAAATTTATTAAATTATTAAAGTCCTTGTCCCTAATAAAAATCATACTTATAAGGGCAAGAATCAATGCCTCTAAAATCATTTTATCACCTTGTTTTATGATATCACAAATAATTTATAATGACATATATTACAAAAATTTTCTCATCTTTAATATATAAAATTTTTTTGTTTTATCAGTTTTCAATCTTATCCATTAATATAAAATAATAATTATATAGAAAATTAGTAAAACGATTGCTTTTTCTAGTTTATGTCATATAATAAACTTAAGAAAGAGAGGTAATATTATGAAAAAACTATCTAAATTACTTGTACTTATTAGTGTTTTAATTTTAGGTATAAGTGTAAATGTATTTGCAAAAGAAGATTTATATTTAGTTGTAGATGGAAAAAAAGTTAAAACTGATGCAGCTTGTTTCATCGAAAAAGACAGAACTCTTGTACCAATAAGATTTATATCAGAAGCTCTTGGTAGTAAAGTAGATTGGGACAAAGATTCCAAGAAAGTGACAATTACTTCTAAAGATAACTCTCAAAAAATAGAGTTAATTATCGATTCTGTTAATGCTAATATTACAGAAAAAAATGAGAAAAAAGAAGCCACTCTAGATGTTCCTGCAAAAATTGTTAATTCAAGAACTTTTGTACCAGTAAGATTTATAAGTGAAGCTTTAGGTGTTGAAGTTAATTGGGATAATGAAAATAAAGTAGTTATTATTGGTGACAAAAGTAAATACAATAAAGATGAGTGTACTAAATTAAGACAAAATGAAAAAGCTAAGAGTCCTGAAGTAAAAAAAGAAAATAATCCGGTAATAAAAAAAGATGCAGTTGAAATTGAAGGAGGATATATAAATCCACTTAATGGTAGTTGCTTATATATAATGAAAAATGATGAAGGTCCGAATATATATACTATTACTTTACTAGTTTATAATCCACAAACTTTTCAAGATCAAGTAATTGGTCAAGCAAAATTGACTATGCGAGCAGATGGAAAATCTGCTACATGGCAAAATGAAAAAGATACTATTGTTTTCTTTGATGCCAAAGGAATACGTATTAAAAATGATTTAAGTGGACCTGATGGAAATTGGCACGTCAGAATGAAAGAAAGTTCATCATATTCTGTTAAAGATCGTAAAGTTTTTGAAGACGGTAAAGTAATTTATGATAATGGAAAATTTATCTAAAGTTTGTTTATAAAATTAAGATCTCCTCTGGGAGATCTTTTTTAATTGTCATTTGTTATTTTATATCCTATACATTATACTTAAGTTAAGATATTTGAAAGGATGAGATAAATGTATAAGTGCCCAAATTGTGGATCAGAATATGGCTATTTTGATAATGTTGCTTATAACTGTCCAGAGTGTGGACATGTTTGGACTGACCTTTGCTTAGAAGAGGACAAGGTTCTCGATGCCAATGGTAATGAACTTAAGACTGGTGATAGCGTTGTGACTATTAAGGACTTAAAGTTTGGCAAGGACACTATGAAGAGAGGAACTAAGATTAACAACATTAGGATTCTCGACGAAGAAGTCAACGGTCATGATATTGACGCCAAGACTAAAGACTTCGGTGGAATTTATCTTAAGTCTTCTGTTGTTAAAAAAGCTTAAATTTTTGTGCCAAGACTTGGCACTTTTTTTATTTTTTATTTACAAAATTATTTTGTAATTTAAATTCTAAAGTTAATTAAGTGATATATCTAATAGACTTATTTAATTTTCATTTTATAAAATTATTCTCATTCAAATATTTTTATGTCTTTTCTTTCTTGCAGATATTTTTAAAAAGATTTCTCCAAAAAATTATAAATTTCCATGAAAAAAGGAGCCGAAGCTCCCTTATATTTTACATATTTTTAATTCTTAGGGCCTTGTAACCTGCCTTTCTCACTGGGGCAACTCTAACTCCAGCCCTTGGCACAGATTCAACAACCTTTCCATCTCCAATATAAATCATTATGTGGTCTCCTGCCTTGTTTAAGAGGTCTCCTCTTTTAAGTTGACTCATAGGAACTTCCTGAACCAAAGGTGATCCTTCAATAAGCCATGAGTAGGCTGGTGCTATTGGAAAACCTGCAAATTCTGCTGCAGTACCAACTAGGCCTGAGCAGTCAAATTGATCGTAGGAAAAACCTTGAACGCTTAAGGCATAATTAATCATGTGGTCAATTTTTTCATTGTAAGAATTTGGGCCTGTAAAGTACCACCAGGACCAACCGATGTTTTCACCCTTCTTGGCAAGGGCATAAATTTGTCCCCTATCAGCTGTAAAATCTTTGAGATTTGATGACGGTCCATAAAGATAGTTTCTAACTTCAGAAGCCTTTACACCAACAAGTTCACTTACTCCATTGACCCTTGGTGCTGTATCAACAAAAGTTACATAAGCAAGCTTATAGGCATCTTCTTGACCTGGAATTTTTTCTCCACGAATAAGAGGAACTAGTATGTTTTTCTTCATCCACTTGTTTAAATAAGCTTGAGTGAGACTTGTGTCATAGCCATCAATATAAATCGTCTTGGCCTTTAAGTTGTCAAGGTCAAAATATAAAATCCCTGTTCCCTTTGGAATATTAACTTGTGAGGAAATCTTCTTGAAGTTTGTAATTTTTGAATTTTTAATTTCTGCTACATAACCTGGCTTTAGGTTGAAATTGCGGTCAAGATTCTTTGGAGGAAAATAAATTAAATCTTCTTCTGATGCAAAGATTTGTGATGATTTTTGACTTTCATTAAGTCCAGCTTTCTTATCATCTGGCCTAATATTTTTTTCTAATTCAGAGTTTAGATCATCTAAAAGCTTTTCGTCACTTGGAATGTTTGGATTGAGGATTACAGATTTTCTCAAAGAATCGTAATAAATCTTTATATCCAAGGCAGCTGCTAAATCTCTAAGCTTAAAATAATTATTTCCATCAATATTATAGCCAGAAATTTGAACTTCCTTGCCGTCTATAAATATCTTTTGCTTACTTGGAATGGCTTCCTTTGATCCAGAAATATTTTCACTTGGAAGGTCAGTAAAATCTCCATAGGACTTCTTTGTAAAAATTTCAATGGCATTTTTGTCGCCATTGTATTTTACATCAAACTTCTTCACAGTATCATTCATATAGGCTGCAAAGTTACGGAGTTTAAAGTAATTATAGTCCTCTATGATGTAGGTTGAAAAAGTGTAGTTATTGGCATTGCCATCCCCAGCAATAATATCCATCTTTGAAGAATTATTTGGTAGAGCCTTTTCTGCAAAAATATTGCTTGGAATTATTAGGCTTAAGACTAAGCCAAGTAAAATTAAGGTTTTTTTCATAAGTTTCTCCTTTCTCAATTTATTCTGTTAAATTAATTTTATCAGATAAGATCTCTCTTAGCTACAATGTAAAAATTTATTTAAAAACTTAAAATTTTTAATTTATTTTTATATAAGCTTGCCCTCAACTTGCTAACTTCTTCCTTATGCCTTAAAATATTCTAGAGGTGTAAAATGAAATTATTAGAAGAAAGAATTATAAATGACGGTAGAATTTTAGATGGAAATATTGTTAAGGTAGATTCATTTTTAAACCACCAACTTGACATAAAGTTCTTGGACAAGCTTGCTGAAGAGATGGCAGTATATTTTAAGGACAAAAAAATAAACAAGATACTTACTATTGAAGCAAGTGGGATTGCCTTAGCAACTGTTGCTTCAAAACACTTTGACGATGCCATGGTGGTCTTTTGCAAGAAGCAAAAAACTTTAAACATTGGCGACGATGTTTACGAGTCAAAGGTTGAGTCCTACACTACAAAGAAAAATTATACTATCACGGTTTCCAAGAGATTTTTATCTCCTGAGGACAACTTACTTATAATCGACGACTTCCTAGCAGAAGGAAATGCCCTAAAGGGTTTGATTGACGTTTCAAAGCAAGCAGGTGCTACAATATCTGGTGTCTCTGTTGCTATTGAAAAGGGCTTCCAAGATGGTGGCAAGATTATTAGAGACATGGGCTACGACCTTCTCTCCCTTGCAATTATTGATTCAATTGAAGATGGTAAGATTACTTTTAGATAAGTTGTTTATTACTTAAGTCATAAGCTCTCCTATGTTGTAAAAAACATTGGGAGCTTTTTTATTTTGATTATATTTAATTCTTCTACTTAGCAATAATTTTTTATTGAGGCCTAATAACTTATGAGCCTCTAAAAAAAATTTTTCACAAATAAAAAAACCGAGATTTCTCTCGGCTCTTATCATCTTATTAACTTTTAAACTTATTTATTTGCAATTTCGACTAAAGATGACTTCAAATTTTCTTCTATCCTTCTAAGCTCTTGTGAAGCTTCTTCACGTCTCTTGTGACCTTCAATTTGAATATCACGCACTTCATTTAAGGCAGAGATAAGTTGATCATTTGTGTGCCTAATTGTTTCCATGTCAACTATTCCCCTCTCAGATAATTTTGCAGTTTCAACAGTAGTTTGCTTTAAGGTATCTGCATTTCTCTTCAAGAGTTGGTTAGTTAAGTCAGTCACTTCTTTAGTTGCCTTGGCTGCTTCCTTAGAATGATTTGCTCCAAGGGCAATTACCATTTGAGACTTCCAAAGAGGGATGGTGTTCACGATTGTAGATTGAATTTTTTCAACCATAACTGTGTTAGAAGATTGGACCATCCTAATTTGTGGTGCCATTTGAATAGAAACCATCCTAGTAAGGTCTAGGTCGTGAAGTTTCTTTTCAAATCTTGAAATCATATTTACATAATCATTGGCACGCTGTGCATCTACTGGAAGGTTAGTTTCTTCTGCCCTTTCCTTTAGCCTTGGTAGCTCAATATTTTTTGCCTCTTCAAGTTTTTTGTTACCAGCAAGTATGTACATGCTAAGTTCCTTGTAATAGGATTCATTTAAGTCATACATTTGGTCAAGCATAGCAATGTCCTTCATAAGTGTAACTTGGTGGTCCTCAAGAGTCTTTATAATGTTGTTTACATTTTTTTCTGCTGAGTCGTACTTAGTCTTAATTGAAGTCATCTTGTTGGCTTGCTTTTTGAAGAATCCAAGTAACTTATTGTCTTCCTCATCAAGGTCAAAGGACTTGAGTTCATTTACAACTCCAGATAAGAGATCACCAACTTCACCAAGGTCCTTGGTCCTAACAGACTCTAGGGTCTTCTCAGAAAAATTTGAAATCTTTCTTTGGGCGCCAACTCCATATTGAAGGACAATATTTGAATTTGTTATATCGATTTCTTTGGCAAAATCATTTACTTGTTTTTCTTCTTCTGGGCTTAGTCTAATTTCCTTATCAGCTTCAACTTCTTTTAAGATGTTTTTTTCATCTTCTTGAATTTCATCAAAGTCATCTGATAGTGATAATTTTATTTCTCTATCCACTTTTTACCTCCCGATTTTAAATTCATCCTTATCTAAAAGTCCTTCTTGCTTTAGCATGGATTTTAATACGGACATATCCGATGATAAATCCATAATTTTTTCTTGGTAAATATTGTCTAAGATCTTCATAAAGGCATCTATTACAATATCCATAGTGCCTTCAATATCCTTTAGAGATGACCTAACAGATTCTGTTGGCTTCTCCTTCATCTCTAAATAAGAGTTTGAAAGCTTTACTGTTGTTGGCAGATAATAATTTATTGCCTTGTTTAAGTCTCCAGCTGTGCTGGGATTTTCTTTTAAGAGTTCAAAAATCTTTCCGATTATTTTCAAAAGTTCCCTAATTTTTTCATCCATTGGAGATGAGATTTTTCCTTCAATTTGTGTAAGTTCAGTCACATAGGACCTCGCTCTTAGAAGAAGTTCTTCTGCCCTCTCACTATTTTCTTGATTTTCAAGTTCCTCCATCTTTTCATGAGGATCTCTTAGGGCTTCTTCTTTATAAAGTTTATAAGTTTTTGAATCTAAAATAAATAATTTTCCCTCTTCAACAATTCTTGCCTGCCTGTAGTAATCTCTTTCAATCATATTTAGAAGATCATTAATTGTAAAATCTATGGGCTTGGCAGTTATCGCTGCAAGGTCTGCTGTTGGTATTACAGTGTTGTTTCCAATTTCACGATTGTATTTTCTAAATCTAATAATTTGGTCCTTGATCTTTTTTATTCTGTAGTTTGCATAAAAAGAAATAACAAGGGCAGGAATTACCCAAAAAATTAAGGCTGGCAAATCTTCTCTTATTGATCCATAAGTATCAAACATATCCATGAGAAAACCAAACAAAGCAAAAAGATGACCCACAATTGAAACTTTTGCGACAAATCCCCATGTTTTTACCCTGTTTACAGTCTTTGGATTTTGATTTATTATTCTGTCATCATTTTGAATACTATATGGTAATTTTCTCTTATTTTTATTCACAAAGCTACTTATAGATCTTTTTGTCACGTCAATTGCTGTGTCAATTCCTTCTCCAATTATTTCTCCAATTTCTTTAAAGTTCTCATCTTTGAAGGCGTCGTTTATCTTGTCTTGAAAATTATTTTCCCTATCTTTTCTCATTATTCACCTCAAAAAGCTATCTCCTACTTAAAAAGCTATGACGATTCCTCCAATGTCAGCATATCCAGAGGATAGACCATTGGTGTGTCTAAGGTGGACTTTGGCACCCTCATAGAGTTCTTCAATTCTTTCCTTTAGCTTTTCTGCCCTGTCCTTATCTTCAACATAAGAAATTGTAATAAGGTCAGGCTTTTCTCTCTTGCACTTGCTTTCAATGGCCTTAACCATTTTATCGAGAGACTTTTTCATTCCACGGTTGACCTCAAAAAGTTCAATTTCTCCATCATCAGAAATCATAATTGGTCTAATATTTAAAACATTGGCAATAAGGCCTGTTGTCTTTTTTATTCTTCCATTTTTGATTAGGTTCTTCATAGACTCTAGGACAAACATAGTTGTCTCAAGGTCTGTTTCCTTTTCAATTTCTTCTACAACTTCATCAAAGTCCTTTTCCTTTACAAGGTCAAGTAACTTTAGGGCAATTCTTGTTGTGCCTGCTGATGCAGCCTTAGTGTCAATAACGTGAATATTTATTCCCTCAAACTTTTCTATTGCTTCAGCTTCTGCTACCTTAGCAGAGTTATAAGAGCCAGAAAGTTTTGATCCAATTGTCAAAATATAAATATCCTTATCCTTATTTTCTTCAATTATTTTAAAATAATCATAAGGAGATGGACAGGCTGTGTGAATTGGATTTTCTGTTTTTTTCATGACTTCTAAGAATTCATCTAAGTTTAAATTTTCATCGTCTGTATAATCTTTTCCATCGATAGAAATCTTAAAGGGAACATATTCTATCCCCAAATCCCTTATTTCATCTTTTCTTAAGTCACAACTTGTGTCTGATATAATCTTGTACATTGCTTGCTCCTAATTTAATTTATCTTCAATAAGCTTTACTAGTTTGTCAGCATCACTTGAAAGTTTATCTTGGTCTTCTCCTTCAATCATTACACGAACAAGGGCTTCTGTGCCTGATGGTCTTATTACAACCCTACCAGATCCGTGGTAGTTTTCTTCAACTTCTCTTATAGCATCCATGATTTCTGGAAAGTCTTGGTATTTATTTTTCAAGTCTTCACGAACTCTTGCATTTTTTAAAACTTGTGGATAATTCCTCATTAGTTTATTTAACTCAGATAATTTCTTTCCAGTCTTCTTCATAATTTCTAAGAGGTGGATACCTGTCGCAAGTCCATCACCAGTTGTGTTGTGGTCAAGAAAGATTACGTGGCCAGATTGTTCTGCTCCAATTACATAATCATCGGAAAGCATCTTTTCTAGGATGTACCTGTCTCCAACCTTAGTTTCAATAAAGTCTACATCAATTTTTTCAAGATACTTCTTTAGACCCATGTTGGACATAATAGTTCCCACTGCTGCATTGTTTTTGAGTCTGCCATCTTCCTTTAAGTAAGTGGCAACTATGGCAAGTATGTGGTCGCCATCTACAATATTACCTTCTTCATCAACGGCAATAATCCTGTCAGCATCTCCATCAAAGGACATACCAATGTCGGCTCCCTCTTTTTTTACAAGCTCTTGAATTAGATTTGGATTTGTTGAACCACAAGCGTCATTTATATTCATTCCGTTAGGTTCATTGTTAATAATTTTTACCTTGGCACCATAGGACTTTAGAACTTCTTCAGCTATGTGAGATTGAGCACCGTTGCCTGCATCTACTGCAACTTCAAAGTCTGAGAAGTCAAGATCAACTAAATTCTTTAAGTAGTCCACATACTTTTGAGTAAATTCAGGGGACCTATTAAGTCTTCCAATTTCTTCTCCTGTCACGTCCTTGTATATTTTTGTAGTTGAAAGAATTTTTTCTTCTATTTCATCTTCTACTTCATCGTCTAGCTTTAGGCCTTCTGATGAGAAAAATTTAATTCCATTGTGTTCATAAGGGTTGTGAGATGCGGAAATAGAAACTCCACATAGGTAGTCCCCAGTCCTTGTAAGGTATGCAACTCCTGGAGTTGGAATTACTCCTGCCAAGTCCACATCAAGACCTATACTCATAAAACCTGCCACAAGAGAAGACTCAACTAGGTCGCCTGAAAGTCTTGTGTCTCTTCCAACTAGGACCTTGCCCTTCTTGCCCTTGGCAAGTACATAGGCTGCTGCCCTTCCAATATCGTAACAAAGCTTTGGAGTTAGCTTCTTGTTAGCAATCCCACGAACTCCATCTGTTCCAAATAATCTTGTCATTTCATCACCTGTAATTTTTATCTATATAATCTATTAAGTAAGTTTTCTTATTTTTTTCTGGATCATCTAAGACCATTTCCTCAAGGTCCTTTAAAATCCTTCCAATAATTTTGCCCTCAGAGAAACCCAAGGACTTTATATCATTTCCATTAATTTCCAAAAACTTTTCAGTTTTCATTTCTTTTTCGTCTAATAATTCTTTTACCCTATTTCTTCTATTTATAATAAAAGAAGCATCCCTATCTGCTCTTGTGCACATGCAATCTGCAATTAATAGGTCATAAAGGTCTAGGACATTATCCCTTCCCACTCTTTTTATCTGTCTCCTTAGGGCCTTGTCAGTCATCTCTGCATGGACCTTCATGTGGTCTAAGATTAAAATTTTGACCTTTTCAATTGTTTTGTTGGGAAGTCTATATCTTTTTAAAATTTCTTCGACCTTGTCTGCACCAAGGACTTCGTGTCCGTAAAAGTGTCCCCTACCATCTTCTCCAATTGATAGGGTATCAACCTTTGAAATGTCGTGGAAAAGCCCAGCTAATCTTAGGCTTAAGTCAGGCTTCACATTGTCCATTACACAAATAAGATGGTCGAAAAGGGTCTTGTCATGGAAGGGAGAAAATTGAACAAAGCCAACTGTCCTCTTTAGCTCTGGGAAAATCACATCAAGTATCCCCGTCTCTTCCATTAAAAGTAAATAATGGGATGGGTTTTCTCCTGTAATCATCTTTGAAAACTCATCAAAAATTCTCTCTGGAGCAATTTTCTTTAAGAGACTTGCGTTTAAAGATAGGGCATCGAATAGTTCTTCCTCAATAAAAAATCCAAACCTTCCAGCAAATCTAATTGCCCTCATCATCCTAAGTGCGTCTTCTCTTATCCTCTCATTAGGATCACCCACAGCCCTAATTATTTTATTTCTTATATCATCTTGGCCATTAAAGGGGTCGTAAAGATTTCCATCTCCGTCCATTGCCATGGCGTTAATAGTAAAGTCTCTTCTCTTTAAATCCTCTGTGAGATTCTTAGAGAAAATAACCTTCTCTGGCTTCCTGTTGTTTATATAAGCTCCGTCAATCCTAAAAGTTGTAACTTCATAAAGAGAATTGTCTAACAAAATGCCAACTGTTCCAAAGTCTTCACCAACTAAGACAGTCTTATAGGCTTGGAAGACTTTTTTAATTTCCTCTGGTCTCGCAGAAGTTGTTATGTCGTAGTCATGTGGCTCTATACCCATTAGCTTATCTCTCACAGACCCGCCAACTATGTAGGCCTCAAAGCCATTTTCTCTCAATTTATTTAAAATGAATAGGACATTCTTTGGCATTCTATCACCCTTTTCATTATAACATTCTTATTCTTAATTTAAAATTATATAATTAAGCCATTGTCTTGTGATATAATGAACTAAAATTGGAGGTACAATATGAAAAAGATTTTTATTATTTCAATGTCATTACTTCTTAGTCTTAGTCTTGCTGCTTGTGGCAAAAAAGACCAAGCTAAGACTGAAGCTAATGAAGCAAAAGTTGCATCAGAAGTTGCTAATAAAGAAACTGATGAAGAGCAAGTTGCAACTTCAAACTTTGACAAGGAAGCTGTTAACGAACTCATCAAAAACTCTGATTATATTTCAAGAATTAGAATTTCAACATCTACTGCTGAGGGAATGTCCACAGCCTTCTTAAAGGACTACAAGGGAGACCTTTCTCAAATACAAGTAGATATTCCAAAGAACTTAAGTCCCAACAAAGAATATTTAATTTTCTATAGGGATGACGAAAAGGGAGAAGTTTCTCCAACTGATAGAGAAGGATCCTTCATTGAATTACAAGGAGACAAGGACTCAAACTTAATTTATATTGAAAAACAATTTGATCCTAACTCTTACACTTCTTCAGTGAAGAGCAAATAAGGAGGAAGATTAGAATGAAAAAATTTAAAACAATTTTATTTTCCCTTGTCCTCATGATATTTGTGACTTCAAATGTTTTTGCAGGAAGAAGTCCCCTTATTGAGTACAACGGAAAAATTATAAAATCAGATGTGGCACCCTATATTCAAAATGAAAGGACTATGGTTCCCATAAGATTTATCTCAGAAACTCTTGGCTATAAGGTAACTTGGGACAATGACAAGAGAGAAGTTGGAATTAGTGGTAAGGACACAGAAATAAGTCTTAAGATTGATTCCACTAAGGCAAAAGTGAATGGTAAAGAATTAAAGCTTGATGCTCCTGCATCAATTAAGAAGGACCGTACTTTCGTTCCCCTAAGATTTGTTGCAGAAAATCTAAAGGCAGAAGTTAAGTGGGACAATAAGAACTTCAAGGTTATTATTAATGACAACAAGGAAAAAGCATCTTCAATTATAGACTTGTCATCAGATGAAGATAAGTATGTAAAAGAAATTTCTTCTCTACAAGGAGAATTAAATAAGTCTATCAAGGATTTAAAATTATCCTTCTTTGACAATGCTGCAAAGCTAAGTGACGCTGATCTAGCTAATGCCTATGAAAAAGCAGATGGAGAAATCAGATCTACAGTTGATAAGATAAAGGCCCTTGATGTGCCAGAAAAATTTAAGTCTTCCCACCAATACACTTTAAGTGCAAGTGAAAAGGCGCTAGAAATTCTTCCAGGTTTAAAAAATTCTATTATTAATAAGGATGAGAAAGTTGCAAAAGCTTTTATAATGGAATTAAATGACTTCCAAGTTAAGATGCAAGAAGCTACAGATTCCTTTAAGGCTGCTCTTAAGGGCGAAGACTATAAGGCTCAAAAAGACATAGAAGTTTACAAGGATTTAAAAGAAAAACAAAATTCAACAAGTAACTTGTTACAAGACAAGACTTTCAAAAATATTATTAACAATCTTTAATTTATAATTTAAATTTTTGTACGTAAAAAACCCCTCAAGTTAATTTGAGGGGTTTTGTTTATATCAATTTATTTAATTCAATGTATTTAATTTTTCATACTTGCCTTTTTCTTTAGGTAGCCTCTGTTGTATTTGTCTTCGCCTTCTTCCATATTTTTCTTGGCTTGTGAAAGCATAAGCTTGATCCTGTTAAATTGATTTACTTCAGAAGCCGATGCGTCGTAGTCAATTGGAATTATATTTGCCTTTTCATAGGAAGACCTTATAGCCTTTATGACACCCTTACCTGTGATGTGGTTTGGAAGACATCCAAAAGGTTGAACACAAATAATATTTTCAACACCTGACTCAATTAACTCAACCATTTCACCAGTTAAGAGCCAACCTTCTCCATATTGGTTGCCAAGGTCAACGTACTTTTCTGCATACTTGATTATCTCTTCAATTTTTTCTGGAGAAGTAAATCTCGTACCATGGAGAGCTTCTCTCACAAATTTTCTGTAGGATTCAATATAAGAAATTCCCATTTCACAAATAAAGGCAGATAATTTTGATTTTGAAAGTTTGTCAGCCTTGGCCCTCGCGTTTTTAAAGGAGTACATCATGAAGTCAGTTAAGTCTGGGATGACAACTTCTGCTCCTTCCTTTTCAAGTAGGTCTGCAAGGTGGTTGTTGGCAGCTGGATGATACTTAACTAAGATTTCACCAACTATTCCAACTTTAGGTTTTTCTTCTTTTGTAATTTCAAGTCTTTCAAACTCACTTACCATTTGATTTACATTTTTCTTGAATGTTGTTTTGTTGTAAATCAAATTTTCTGATGTCGTAAGGTCAAGCCACCTGTCGCGCAATATATTTGTTGAGCCCTTTATGACTTCATAAGGTCTTGTAGCTTGAGTAAGTCTCATTATTAGGTCAGCGTAAAGCATTCCTTGAATTAATTTTCGGCCTATCCTCACCATTTGTCTCTTGTCAAATTGGAAGCCAGGATGTTCTTCAATACCTTGGAAGGAAAGTCCAATTACTGGAACGTGACCATAACCTGCATCCTTAAGAGCCTTCCTAACAAATCCAACATAGTTTGATGCCCTGCAGGCTCCACCAGTTTGACTCATCAAGAGTGCCAACCTATCTGTGCCGTATTGACCAGACTTTACAGCGTCAATAAATTGTCCCACAACAAAGATTGATGGATAACAAGCATCATTGTTTACATATTTCAAGCCCTCATTAACAACCTTGTGGCCTGTGTCGTGAAGGACTTCAATGTTTATTCCCTCTTGTCTTAGGATTGGTTCAAAGATGCTAAAGTGAAGAGGTGCCATTTGTGGCATCAAAATAGTGTAATCCTTTTTCATTTCCCTTGTAAATATAACTGGATCATCATCTAGTAGTCCTTCAAGCTCTGCATCAATTTTTTCGAACTCTCTCTTTTCAGCTGCTTCTAATAGGGACCTAATCCTGATTTTAACTGCACCAAGATTTGAAACTTCATCAATCTTTAGGGCTGTGTAAATTTTATTGTAAGACTCCAAGATGTATTGGACTTGGTCAGTTGTCACTGCGTCAATGCCACAACCAAAGGAGTTAAGTTGTACGAGTTCCAAGTTTTCATGCTCTCCAACAAATTTTGCCGCTCTGTACAGTCTTGAGTGGTAGTTCCATTGGTCAAGGACCCTTAGTCTTGAATCAATTTCTACATTCCTTGCAATTCCATCTTCAGAAATAACCGCAAGTCCAAGACTTGTTATGAGTTCAGGAATGCCGTGATTTATTTCTGGATCTATGTGGTAAGGTCTACCTGAAAGGACAATGGCTCTTTGATTTTTTGCATTAACTTCTTCCAAGATCCTGTTACCTTCATTTAAGACATCGAGCCTATACCTATCTTGTTCTTCGTATCCAGCTTGAACTGCCTTCTTGACTTCATTCTTAGGTATAAAGTCAAAGACTTCTGCTAATCTCTTTTCCAATTTTTTTCTATCGTCAAAGGAGATAAAGGGATTCATAAATTTGACTTTGCCATCAACTATATCATCCACATTATTTTTTATAACTTCAGAATATCCTGCAACTACAGGACAGTTTAATGTATTGTCAGCATTTTTAAATTGTCTTTCTTCATAAAAGACTGCTGGATAAAATATAAATTTTATTCCCTTTTCTATTAAATCTTCTATGTGTCCGTGAGAAATTTTTGCAGGATAGCAAGCAGTCTCACTTGTTATTGTTTCGATTCCCTTTTCGTAGATTTCTCTTGATGACTTAGAAGATAATACTACTGAATAACCAAGCTCTGTGAAGAAACTATGCCAGAAGGGATAATTTTCATAAATGTTTAGCACTCTAGGGATTCCAACAATGCCCCTTGGTGCCTCTTTTTCTGGAAGAGACTTGTAGTCAAATACTCTCTTGTACTTGTAGGCATACATATTTGGAAGTTGGTCTTCCTTACTCCTAACATGACCTGCTCCCTTTTCACACCTGTTTCCTGTGATGTATCTCTTTCCATTAGGAAATACATTAACAGAGAGGGCACATTGGTTAGTACATTGTCTACAATTTGTTGAGATTGATTTGTACTCAAAAACTTCTAAGTCTTCCTTGGAAATTATATTTGATTTTCCAGTGGATTTTTCTTTTGCAATAAGAGCCATACCAAGAGCTCCCATTAGCCCAGCTATCTCTGGTCTTGTAACTTCAACTCCAGTTAAGTTTTCAAAAGCTCTAAGCACTGCATCAGATAAGAAGGTACCACCTTGAACAACTATGTGTTGGCCAAGGTCTTTAGGGTCCCTAACCTTGATAACCTTTTGGATGGCATTTCTAATTACTGAGTAAGCAAGTCCAGCAGAAATATCTGGGACAGATGCCCCTTCCTTTTGAGCTTGTTTAACATTGGAATTCATGAAAACTGTACAACGTGATCCAAGGTCAACAGGCTCCCTAGACCTTGTAGCTTCATTGGCAAATTCTTCTGCAGTCATATTTACTGAATGAGCAAAAGTTTCTAGGAAGGAACCACATCCTGCTGAGCAAGCTTCGTTTAAAAGTATGGACTCTATTACTCCATCCCTTATCTTCATAGACTTCATGTCTTGTCCACCAATGTCTAAAATGAAATCAACATCTGGATCAAAATATTTTGCTGCAGTGAAGTGGGCAATGGTTTCTACTTCCCCAAGGTCTAAGTTTAGGGCAGCCTTTAAAAATTCTTCTCCATAACCAGTTGTACCACATCCAGCAAAGTAGGCCTTGTCATTTTTTTCTTTATAGATTTCCTTTAGGTTTTCTATGGCAATGTCAAGTGGGTTGCCCTTGTTGGATCCATAGAATGTGTAGAGAATTTCATTATTGTCAGAAATTGCCACAAGCTTTGAAGTTGTAGAACCTGAATCTATTCCAAGATAAATTGGTCCCTCGTAAGTTTTTAGATCAATTTTTTTAAGAGATTTTGTCTTGTGTCTTTCCCTAAAGTCCCTAACTTCTTCATCGCTTGTAAAAAGGGCAGGCATTACGTCACTTTCCTTTACAAGAGTTTCTGCACTTGTGTTTACTTTGTTGTAAAGTTCTACAAAGGACATGGCCTTGGAGTCAAAACTTGAAAGGGCAGCACCCAAAGCAACAAAAATTTGTGAATTTTCTGGAGCTATAATCTCATCTTCTTTTAAGTCCAAAGTCTCTACAAATCTTTCCTTTAACATTGGAAGGAAGTGAAGTGGTCCACCTAAGAAGGCAACATTACCTCTTATTGGTCTACCACATGCTAAGTTAGAAATTGTTTGGTTTACAACAGATTGAAAAACTGAAATGGCTATGTCGGCCTTGCTTGCCCCTTGGTTTATAAGAGCTTGAACGTCAGTCTTGGCAAAAACTCCACATCTTGATGCAATGGGATATAACTTTTCATAGTCCTTTGCCATTTCATTTAGACCAGATGCATCAGTTTGAAGAAGTGATGCCATTTGATCTATGAAGGCACCTGTACCACCAGCACAAATAGAGTTCATCCTTTGTTCCACTGATCCCCTAAGGTAAGTAATTTTTGAATCTTCACCGCCAAGTTCAATTGCTACATCAGTCTTGGGAATAAAGCAAGAGATTGCTTCTCTACCTGCCACAACTTCTTGGACAAAATCAATACCTAAGAATTCATGAACAGAAAGTCCACCTGATCCTGTTACATTAACAGTCACTGTATCGTATTTAAACTGTGGATAGACTTCATTGATTACGTCCTTAACAGTTTTTCTAACATCAGAAAAATGCCTTCTATAAGTTTTATATAAAATATTTAATTTTTCATCTAGTATTACAAGTTTTACAGTAGTTGAACCAACATCTAATCCCATGTGAATTAGCATAGTCACTTTCTCCTTTCAAAATAAAAGCCACTAAATTTTATGTATAAGTTAATTTTATTAATTTTCAAAATACATGCTGAGATAAATAATTATTGCACTTTCTATTTGCAAATACAATAATTTTTTTCGCAAAGTTTGATTTTTATTATTAAAATATTTGACATTTCTTAACAATTGCTTTCTTTCATTATAAACTACTTTAGTGATTTTTATAATGGCAAAAAGATATTTTTGCAATAAAAAACCATCCTCTTAAGAGGACAGCTTCTAATCGAAAGTATGTAATAAAAAAAGATAGGCCCATTACCTATCTTTTCTTTAAGTAAATTAGTCTTCTGGATTTGGAGCGCCTACTGGGCAAACAGCTGCACAGCTACCGCAATCGATACATTGAGATTCGTCAATTGAATAGATGTCTCCTTCGCTAATACATCCAACTGGACATTCTGGTTGACATGCACCACATGCGATGCAAGAATCGTTAATTACATATGCCATTTTACATTACCTCCATAAAAAATTATACCAAAATTTATGAATTCTTATATTCATAATCTTATGTCATTATATTAACATAATCTTTTTAATATTTCAATCATTATTATTCTTTTTTTATGATAAATTTTTTCTGATTTTATAAAAAATTATAAGAATTAAGCAAACTCAATACTTTTAGACGATTTTAAAATTATTTAATCATCAATAAATATTTTTTAATTGAGTCTTGTATTCATTAAAGCTAATAAACCATAGCGTTTTACTATGATTTATTATTCTTTAAAAACCCTAAGTGAATTGACAATGCAAAGTAGGGCAACACCTACATCAGCAAAAACTGCTAGAGGCATAGAAACATATCCCACTGCTCCAAGTCCTAATACTACAACTTTTAAGAACAAGGCAATAAAAATATTTTGGTAGGCAATTTTCTTTACCCTCTTAGCAATATCAATTGCCCTTACAATAGAAGAAATATCATTTTTTAAAAGAACAATGTCAGAAGTTTCTATGGCAATATCTGATCCAGAACCCATACTTATTCCTAAATATGCTGATGCAAGTGAAGGTGCATCATTAGTTCCGTCACCAACAAAGGCAATTCTTTTGTCTTCTTCAATTTTTTTAATTTCACTTACCTTATCTTCTGGTAAAAGAGAACCCTTATAGTAGTCAATTCCAACTTCTTTTGCGATTTCTTCTACTACCCTGTCTTTGTCGCCAGAAAACATGTAAGTCTTAACGCCTCTTTTGTGAAGGTCATCTACACTTTTCTTAACTCCATCCTTTATTTGGTCTTTTAGTTTTATAACCCCAAGAACTTTTTCCTTGTCAGCAACAAATACGTCCACGTAGTTTGATTCCTTGTTTCCTTCAAGACTTATGTCAAAGTCTTCCAATAATTTTTTATTTCCAACAAGGTAGGACTTACCTTCAAGTTCAAATTCTATTCCCTTACCACCAAGATTGTTTAGGTGGTCAGGAGTTTTTTTAGTCTTAAAGGCTTTTACAATAGCTTTGGCTATTGGGTGAGTTGAATAAGCCTCTCCCACAGCAGCAATTTCTAATATTTCATCTTTTGATGCAGCGGTTTCTTCTACTTCTGCAATAATAAATTCACCCTTAGTAACTGTTCCAGTTTTATCAAAGGCAACTCCATCAATGTCAGTCAAGGCTTCAATAGAATTTCCACCCTTTACAAAGATTGACCTTCTTGAAAGAGATCCAATTCCCGCAAACATTGTAAGTGGAACAGAAATTGCAAGAGCACATGGACAGGAAATAACCAAAAATATGGCCGCTCTGTAAAGTGCTTCTTTAGCAGTATGGTCTGTTGCAAAATTTAAGAATAAGAATAAAATTACTGCAAGACCAATTACTATTGGGGTATAAATTTTTGCAAATCTAGTGATAAATTTCTCTACTTTAGCCTTATTTACGCTGGCATTCTTGACCATGTCAATAATTTTTGCAATAGTTCCTTCCTTATAAGTCTTTGTTACTTCAACTTCAAGAGAAGAGTCCAAATTTACAAAACCAGATATTATTTCATCTCCCTCTTCAAGAGAAACTGGAGCAAACTCTCCAGAAATATTTGAAGTGTCGAGATTAGAAGATCCCTTCAAGATTTTTCCATCTAGGGGAACTTTTTCTCCTGGTCTAATTAAAATAACTTGTCCAATGGCAACTTCGCTTGGATCAACTTTTACAATCTCTCCATCAATCATTAAGTTGGCAAAGTCTGGTTTTAACTTTAAGGCTTCTTTAATGGATTTCTTTGATGAGTCCACTGCCCTATCTTGAATAATTTCTCCCACACTGTAGAAAAGCATAACTGCAACAGCTTCTGCATACTCGCCAGAAATTATGGCAGCAAGAGATGCCACAGTCATAAGAAATTTTTCATCCATAAATTTCCCTGTAGCAATTTTTTCTATTGATGGTTTTATTACATCGTAGCCAATAATTAGATATAAAACTAAATAAGAAATTATTGTAACTTTTTCATTTAATTTTGCAAAATGTAAAATCACAAGTCCTACAAATACAACAATAGACTTGTAGATGGAGAAACTTTCTTCTTCCTCCTCTTCTTCTATCTCTTCACCAAGGTCTTCTGTTACAACCACTCCATCTTCTATGGAATCAACAATCTCTTGAATTTTATTTCTTAGCTCACTTGACTCCTCTTCTGATTCAAAGACAAGCTCATCATTTAGAAAATCGTAATGAAGATTTTTGAGTTCATCTCTTGACTTAAGTTTCTCTTCTATCTTGCCTGCACAGTTAGCGCAAGTAAGTCCTCTTAAGTGAAAAATATACTTATCCATAAATTTCTCCTTTTTTATTTTTAATATTTCGACACTTGTTCATATATTCATTATATTACATCATCTTTCGTTGTCAATAGATTTTAGTCTTTATTTTTTTAATTATTTATGAGATAATACTTAGGCAAGAGATGACCCTAAATTGTTTTAATAGATTTTACATAAATTTTAAATTAAATTTAAAATCTTTTAAAAAAACAGTTGACAAAAGATGCTCATTACTTTAGAATGAGTAGAGTAAGTTGCTAAAGAGTGACCTTCAATTTGGAGAAATACTCAAGTGGCTGAAGAGGCTCCCCTGCTAAGGGAGTAGGTCCCGATTAGGGTCGCGAGGGTTCAAATCCCTCTTTCTCCGCCAATGGTGAGGGCCTTTAGCTCAGTTGGTTAGAGCGCCCGGCTCATAACCGGTAGGTCCCGGGTTCAAGTCCCTGAAGGCCCACCATTTACTTGCCCAGATAGCTCAGTCGGTAGAGCAGAGGACTGAAAATCCTCGTGTCGCTGGTTCGATTCCGGCTCTGGGCACCATAATAAGTACCAATTAGTTGGTACTTATTTTTTTGCTTATTTTTAGATTTTTTATAATTTTTAATTTCAGTTTTACTTTTAATTTTCTCGCCACGAAAATTTTTTCAGTTCAAAAGAATTTAAAATTGATTGCATTAAAAAAGCACACTACTTTATGTTTACTACATAATAGTCGTGTGCTTTTTCATTTTTATTTTTTTGATTTTTCTTATTTATCAAATTATTTTTATCTGACATGACTCTAGAACATCAATGGCTGACGCCTTCTTTTCATCTGTCAATCCTTCTGTTAAATCTTTAAAAAGATAAATATTTTTCTCTGGCAAGAAGCCCTTAACTAATAAAATATTTGAGACTACGCAGATGTCTGCAACAAGTCCTAGAAAATATATATCTCCTACTCCCTCTTCTTCATCTAATTTTTTTAGATATTCTCCAAGCTCAACTGAAGCAAAAGTATTTTTTTCGAACTTCTTTGCTCCTTCAAAGGACTTAGTCATCTTTAATTCTTCTGGAATATCGTGATCCCAAGTCCCCTTGATGCAGTGCTCTATAGGAAGATTCTTTCCTTCATTTGTTGAAAGATAATCATCATAATGGGTGTCTAGGGTATAGACCACTTCCCCATGAAAGCTCTCAACTTTTTTAACAACTTCCTTTAAGAGTCTTTCTCCATCTTTTGCTTTAAGAGAACCTGTGACAAAATCATTTTGCATATCAATAACTACTAAAAGGTCCATTAGCTCCCTCCTTTTTTCTATCTTACTCCATATTTTACATAAATTAAAGTTCCCTGTATAATATTTTGGGGTGACTTATGAAATACACTAGCGTAATAAGAGCAGAATTTTTATATAGAAAAAATAGATTTATATCCTATTGCAAGAAGGGCTCTAAGACCTTGGAGGTCTACGTGCCAAACACAGGTCGCTGCAAGGAGCTCCTTATTGAAGGTGTTACAGTCTACTTGACCTACAATGACAATCCAAATAGGAAGACTTCCTACACCTTAATTGGAGTAATGAAGGGCGACAGATTAATAAATATTGACTCCCAGGCTCCTAACCAAGTTGTGGAAGAAGCCTTACTTAAAAATAAAATTGACTTAGGCTTTAAGTACAATAAAATAAAAAGAGAGTACACTCATGGAGATTCACGCTTCGACTTTTATCTTGAAGGCCAGGGACAAAAAGCTCTCATGGAAGTCAAGGGCGTTACCCTTGAGAAAGATGGTATCGTGGCCTTCCCTGATGCGCCAACTAAGAGAGGCCTTAAACACGTCAAGGGACTAGATAATTCTAAAGAAAATTATTTGACCTTTGTTTTATTTGTAATTCAAATGGAAGATGTTAAATTTTTTACACCAAATTATTTGACTGACCCAGGTTTTGCAAGAGGACTTAAAGAGGCAAGTGAAAATGGTGTCAAAGTCCTCGCCTACGATTCAATAGTCACAAAAAATTCAATAGAATTTAACAAAGAAGTTCCTGTTATCTTGGAGGAAAGATGGAATTAAGACTAGCAAGAGAAGATGATAGAGAAATAATCTTAAAAATCTATGATGATGGATCAAAGAAATTAAAGTCCTTGGGACTTGACCAGTGGCAGGGTCATGACAAGCCAAATCTTGATAATTTTAAAAAACTTATAGAAAACAAAAATATTTTTGTTTTAGAAGATGATGGTAAAGTTGTCTCCACTGTCATTATTTACGACTACGACATAGATTATGAAAATAATTTAGATGGGACCTGGAAAAGTCCAAGCCCCTATGTGGCTCTTCACAGGATTGGAACACTTGAGAGTGAAAGAAACAAGGGCTACGGGAGAAAAATAATTGAAATGTCAGAATTCTATGCAAGAGAAAATAATTTTAAGTCAGTGAGGATTGATACCCACAGGGGAAACAAGGACATGCAGAGACTTTTAAGCTCTCTATCTTATAAGTATGTTGGCATAGTTTATCTTGGCGGCAAAAATGAAAGACTCGCCTTCGAAAAAGTATTGTGAGGTTAAAATGTTTAGTAAAGACAAAGAAAAAAGATTTATAAAAATTTTTAAAGAAGGGACTCTTACTGAGTCCATGGAAATTCTTTTGGACACAGAGACTGGAGTTAATTACCTATACATAGGTGCAGGTTACGGTATGGGAATCACTCCCCTACTAGGCCCCGATGGAAAAGTTGTAATTTCAAGCCAAAGAGAAATAGAAAACTATAAAGAAAGAATGTAAAAGAAAAACCACAGTCAAGAAAGATTTAATCTTAAAAGACTGTGGTTTTATTTTTAAACTAGTTTTGGCAAAAACATTGTTGCCAGACCTAGGAAGATAAAAAATCCAAATACATCTGTAAAAGTTGTCAAGAATATTGATGATGCAATGGCTGGATCCACCTTTAACCTATCAAGTAAAAGCGGAATTAAAAATCCCATAGAGCAGGCGATTATCATATTTAAAATCATTGCCAAGAAAAGAATGAAGCCAAGGTAAAGGTTGTGGTGCCAGAAGACAAAAACTCCTGCAGCCAAGAGCCCAATTATTGCTCCTTCAGTAAGTCCCAAGAAGATTTCCTTGAAAATCAACTTGAAGTCTTCCTTAAGGGACAACTCTCCTCTTGCTAGAGATGTGATGATAATTGAAAGAGTTTGTGAGCCTGCGTTACCTCCCATTCCCGTAACAATTGGCATGGCAGCAGATAAAACAACTACTTGAGAAATTGTGGACTCAAAGCCCTTAACAACTGATGATGCCAAAAAGGCTGTGACCAAGTTTATTACAAGCCAAGGTAATCTTGACTTAAAGGATTCCATTAAACTTGAGTCGTATTCTTCATCGGCATTAACCCCGTGCATCTGCAACATATCTTCGTTGTGCTCTTGGTCGATAACTGCGATGATGTCATCAGATGTTATTACACCAAGAACTACCATCTTGTTATTTACAACGGGAAGAATGTCCAACTCATACTTGGAAAAGAGGTTAGCGGCAACTTCTTGGTCATCTGTCCCATAGACATAAAAGTCGCACTCTTCCATGAGGTCCCTTAAGAGAGTGTCTGCATGACAAACCAAGAGGTCCCTCATAGTCACTATCCCGCTAAGTCTATGCTTGTCATCAGTAACAAAAATCTTGTCAATAATCTCTGTCTTTGGAGAAATCGAAATTATTTTCTTTACTGCCTGGTCTGCCGTCAAGTGCTCCTTAAGGGCTATAAAGTTTGTAGTCATAATTGACCCTGCAGATTCTTCGTCAAAGGACAAAATCATCTTTAGGATGTTTTGTTTATCACTTTTTATCAGTGACAAGATTTCCTTTCTTCTAACTGTTGAAAGAAATCCAAGAAGGTCAGCCACAATTGAGTTTTCTATAAAGGCAAAAGTTTCAATTAGCTCTTCATTTGTAAAAAACCTCATTATTATTCTTGCTAAGTCTTCTTCTGCCGACTCTAAGAGTAAGCCGAGATTTTCCTTATTTAATAATTTTACAAAAATTCCAATTTCTTCGTCTTCATAATCTTCAAGCTCTAAAGAGATATCAACGGGGTGATACTCTTCAAAGAGCTCATTAGCTTTTACTTCATCTCTTTCTAATATTATATTTTTTATTTCATCTATTATGTTCACTGTTTCCTCCTGCTAAAGTCTCTAAGTCTGTAACAAAGGAAGAAATTTCATTTTTCTTTCCATTTGTGTAGTGGGAGTACATGAGGTATAGTTCCCTCTTCGCCCTAGTCATGGCTACATAAAAGAGTCTTCTCTCCTCTTCGTAAAGGTCTGGATCTTCTCTTAGGCCCTCAATGCTCGATGTCGATGGCAAGGTCCCCTCATACAAGTCTACAACAAAAACTCTTGAGAATTCAAGTCCCTTAGCTGAATGGATAGTGGAGAAGGTAAGCCTTGCATCAGTATCCCTAGCCTTTAAGAGGTCATATTCTAATTCCTTGAGCCTGCCAATGAATAGGTCCAAGGACTTAGTCGACTTGGCAATCATCTTTAAGTAGTAAAGGTATTCATTTAAAGTTGCTTCAGTCTCCATAAACCTCTTGGCATTTTCTCTAAGATAGTCGCCATAGCCCATTTCCTTGTCAATATAATCTATGGCTTCATAGACGTCTACCCTTGCAATCTTTTTAAAACCAACCAAGAGCCCATTTATATTCTTGTTGTAATAAGATGGAAGATCTGGATAATCCTTTAAGATGTTAAAGATATTTTTCCCCCTGTGTCTCTTTAGGTACTCAATGTGTCTCTTTGAAATATAACCCTTTAATTTAAAATAAAATTTTTCATAGAGGTCAATGTCTGAAAGGTCCCCAGCAAAGTTTAAAATATCCAAGATGTCCCGAGTTATAAAGTGGGAGAAAAACTTGGTCTTCTTGTCCTTTATATTAAATTCATAATTTTTCCTCTCAAAGTATTCCACAAGTCCAATACTTGAAAGATTGTTTCGGTAGAGGACTGCAATGTCTCCATCTTCTTTTTTTAACTCTTCTTCTATTAGGGCGTACTGGTCTTTGGGCTCCTTGACCTTAATAATACTTACAGGTTTGTCAAAGGGGTTGTCTGTTACGAGAGTTTTTTCAAACCTCTTCTCATTTTGCCCAATAAAAATATTTGCTATGTTTACTATGTTTTTAGTGGAACGAAAATTGTCCTCCATATAAAAGGTCTTTATGTCCTTGTATTCATCTTTGAGTTTAAAAAGTTCTTCAGTGTTGGCTCCCCTAAAGCCATAAATAGATTGGTCGTCATCGGCAACGACAAATAAATTATTGTTAGGCTTGGCAAGGAGTTTCAAAACCATAAACTGACTCCTAGAAGTGTCCTGACCCTCATCAAGTTGGATGAACTTAAACCTGTCCCTGTACTTCTTCATTATTGCAGGGTCATTCTTTAAGACATCGTAGGAAAGATTTATCATGTCGTCAAAATCTATAAGTCCCCTGTCCTTCTTAAACTTTTCATAGGTCTCAAAGAACTTGACAAAATTATCTGTGTCACACCTCTTGGATTTAGCAAAAGACTGGGGCGACAACATCATGTTCTTGCAATAACCAACTTCCGAAATTGCTGTTTCAATTCGTTCTTCTGTGGGATAGGAATTATTCACCGACCTGTAGATGTCTCTAAGGATCTCGTACTTCTTTTTCATATTTGAATCAATAAGACTAAGAGACTTTCCAGACTTTTTGGAATAGTCCCTTACAATTGAATAGCAAAAGGCGTGGATGGTTGAGAAGTGAACAGTCCTGTCGCCGTCCATTCCTACAAAACGATCCTTTATGTCCACAGCTTGAGCCTTGGAAAAAGTAATTGTTAAGATGCTCTTGGGGTCCACTCCCCTCTCTATTAACTTTTTGGTCCTGTGCAAAATCATAGTAGTCTTTCCTGCACCAGGAACTGCCAAAACAATGGCAGGACCCTCAAAGTGGTCTACAGCTTTTAATTGACTTGGTGTTAAATTCACTTTATCCCTCCTCCTATAGTTTAAACTATAAGGTAATTATTTTAAATCTATTTTTGAGCCCTCCCTTGTGATATAATCTTTATTAAGAAGAGTTTTAGGGGGGATTACTATGTTAATGACAAACTTTTTACAAAAGAGAAAATCAGTGAGAAATTTTAAAAAGGACACTGTGCCAAGAGATTCTTTGGAAAATATAAAATTACTTATGGATGAGCTAGACCGTGAAGAAAGCGAAATTAATTTTTCACTTTACGAAAATGGAAAAATCGTAGCAGAAGGTCTTAGGGGCAAGGCAGGATACGCAGGAGTTATGATCGAAGCGCCACACTACATTGCACTAGATATTAAAAACGACAAACCACTTAACATCTTAAAGGGTGGCTACTGCCTTGAAAAGCTAAACACAAAAATCGTTGACCTAGACTTAGACACTTGTTGGATAACAGTGGACGAGGTTGACCACGAAACTAAGAAGGCAATCTTTGGCGAAAACGGAACAGGAATCGACTATCTAATAGCAATTGGCTACGGTCAAAAGAAAAAGTTTTTTGATCCAGAAGTTACAAGCTCAAGACTTACAGTTGAAGAAATTGTCTTTGCTGATACTCTAGGAAATCCAATTTCCATTGAAACTCTAGAAAATTACGGAGTCTTTGATGTATTCTCATCTGTTAGATTTGCACCAAGCCACAAGAACTTCCAACCTTGGAGATTCGTACTAAAGGGATCAGTTGTTGAAGCTTACATGGTAAAATCTGATGAAGACACAAGATCACTAATAGACATGGGCGTTATCCTTTTCTATATGGAAGAAATGCTAAAGACAATTGGTATCGAAAAGAAATGGACAATCGACCTAAAGGACGCAGGTAAATATTATTACATCGGTTCCTTTACTTTATAAAATTTAAACATTAAAAAGAAGCTCATTCACTTAGAGCTTCTTTTTTTCTGTATTCACTTGGACTTAGTCCCGTAAATTTTTTAAAGGACCTTGTGAAATTTGATGGACTTGTGAGACCAAGTTCCATAGAAATTTCTGTTATGTTTTTATCTGTCTTCATCAAAATTTCTTCTGCCTTCATCATCCTTAAATTGTTGAGGTACTTTATGGGAGTGTACTGAAATTTTCTGATGAATTTTTTATTTAGGTTTGACTTCGAGATTTTAAATTTCTTGGTAAGCAGGTCTAAGGTAATATCCTTTTCTAAGTTTTCTTTAATAAACTCTTCAATTAAAATAATTTCTTCGCTATTTTCTTGCTTTTGATAAGATTTTCTTATTTCTGAAGTTTTTTCTCGTGTAATATCGTAAATTAAATCCAGAGCCTTTATAGAAATCCCCAAGATATCTTCACTTTTTAGGACTTGGATAAGTTCATTGGCCCTTTGAATTAGTCTTTCATTCCTATATACAAAACCCATATCCTTTATGGAATTTATTTTTTTCAAAAATTCCCCTAATATTTTACCGTAAAAGGAATCCTTATCTATCTGGTTTTCAAAAATGATAAAGTTAAAGGCCTGAACCCTGTCCTTGGTCGTATAAGATTCCCTTGCATAAGGAAGGGCCTTGCCAATAAAAATTTCTCGAGTTATTAAAATTTTTGTATCATTGATATAGGTAAAGTAATTACCTTCATAGCTATAAGAAATCCTATAGCCCTTATTTCCCATGCTATCAGAAGCTTTCACTTGATACTTTTCCCTTAAATCAATATACATGAGCATAAGCCCTGGAAAAAGTTTATAATTTTTCATTTTATTTTTAGGATGGCTTATCCCTTGATACTCTATAAAATCATCATTATCATCGACGACTTCAAAGTCCCAAGAAGCTAAATAATTAATATTTTTCATTTACAAACTCCAAAATATTTTCATCTGCACTCTTAATAAATTCATAATCGTGTGTGATTATAATAATTGTTTTGTTTTGCTTTTTCATTTCCTTTAAGAAGCTAATTAATTTTGTCATATTCTTTTGGCACAAGCCAGAAGTTGGTTCGTCTAACAAAACTATTCCCTTCTTGCTGGCAAGGGCTAGTCCAAGGGCAAGTCTTTGCTTCTCTCCTCCAGATAAGGCTTGAGGATGCCTGCCCTTCTTATCCCAAAGTCCCAAATCACGCAGGATTTTTTCCTTTAAAAGGTCATTATCTGATACTATAGACATTTCTGAGTAAACTGAATCTGTAAATAATTGATAGTTCACATCTTGCATTACAAGAGAAATTTTTTCATAGGGTCTCCTTATTTTCTCAGACCCATAATATAAATCTCCCCTTTGCCCCTTGTTAAGTCCGCAAATATTTCGTATAAAAGAGGTCTTTCCTATTCCATTCTCTCCAATTATAAAATAAATTCCCCCGTCAAAGGATAGGTTAAAATCAAAAATTACCTTATCACTCCCCCTATACTTGCAAAAAAAGTTTCGACACTCCATTATTTTGTCATGATCAAAATTTTTATCAAAAAAAGATTTTTTTATGTATTTTTCCTTATTCAAATCTTCCTTTTTTATTTCTTTTAGACTTCTCAGCTTATGATTTCTTATAAATTCATCATTAAGCGCTTCTCTTTCGTAGAAATTTATTTTTTTGTCCTCAATGACAAAGAGCTTATCCATTATGTCCCTTAGGTAGTAAAGCCTATGCTCTGCAATAATTATAATTTTTTTCTTTTCCTTTAATATCTCAATAATATTTTTTAATCTTTCAATGGATTTATTATCAAGAGAGGCAGAGGGTTCATCAAAAATATAAATTTCATTATCCATTAAGGCAACAGACGTAATTGCAACAAGTTGTTTCTCCCCACCTGATAATTTGAATAAATCTCTATCAAGTAAATTGTCTGTTCCAAAAAGCCTTGTATAGTAATCTATTTTACTTAGTATCTCCTCTCTTTTTACATTTCTGTTTTCAAGAGCAAAGGCCATCTCATCACTTGAATTGATGCAGTAAAATTGATTTTTTGGATTTTGAAAAACTGTGGAAATATATTGACTCCTATCGCTTATACCTTGGTCAAATAAATTTTTACCCTGAAATAAAAGCTGGCCCGAAATTTTGGCATTATTTACCTCTGGAATTATACCATTAATTAGCTTTATAAAAGTTGACTTGCCTGAACCTGACTGGCCACTTATTACATTTACACTGCCCCCTTCAAAGGACAGATTAATATTTTCAAATATTGTATTTTCTTTGCCCTCATAATTTTCATAGGCCAAGGAAAGATTTTTAAACTCTAACATATTTTCACCCTGATGAATAACACAATTATAAAAATTCCAAAGGCTATTAAGACATAATCTTGCAACTTCAAGCTTGCATCAGAAATAGATGACCTCTCTCCATCCACTCTCATTCCCCTTGTCATAGCTGATATGGCAACATCATCAGCAGTCTGTGATGTGATCATTAAAAGTGGAACAAACTTATATTCCAAAATCTTAGCAGGCTCTTTGAAAAAATTTTTCATACTTAGTCCATGCATATACATGGCCTCATTTATTTTCTTGTAATCTTCCTTTATTGAATAAAAAAATCTAAACATTACAGAAACTGGAATAATCAAAAAATTTGGCAAGCTTATTTTCTGCAAAGAGTAAACAAGATCACTCATTTTTGTTGTAACCAGAGCATAGTAACCCATCATAATGCCAGGCAGAACTCTTATAATTATTCCAACATAGAGGTTTAAAATCATTGTTAAAAAATTTTGCGGAAGCTTAAGCAAGAGACCTTGCCCTAAGAATGCCACAGAAGTATATAAAAGTCCCTTAATTAAAAGGGACCACTTTTTATCAAATAATGCAAGTAAATAGGGAAAGATTGCTATTAGAATCCCAAGATAATAATATCTTCTTCCAAGAGAACCCTCAATGGCAGCAATCCCTATTACATTTGTTAAAAATATTTTTGTCCTAAAGTCGATTTTCATTAAGCCATTCCTGCTTTTTTGAAGTGCTTATTTAGGATTTTAATTCCAATAGTGCAACCTAAGTATCCACCTAACATACCTACTAGGACTACAGGTATAAAGGACCAAGTTGGCATAACAGATAATAGTTTTTCTGCATATTCTGCTCCGTAATCTTGGTCGATTAAAGATTGAACAAAGGCATCTCTGGCAAAATACACTGGTATTAAATTTGCAGCTCCAAAAAGCATAAAGACCATGTAGGTTAGTCTTGCAGTTTTTATTGACTTGTAACCACCTTTTTTTAATATCATCTCGCAAATTAAAGACAAGACAATTATGGCAGGCAGAACTATTGCCCCATGACCTGACATTGAAAATACAAGTCCAAAAACTATTCCCATTATTAAGACCATGCCAAACTTGTCTATCTTTGTTGAATAAAGCATAAAGACTGGCCCTGAAACCAAACCACAAGCGAAGGGAACTAGGGGCATAAGGACAGGTATAAAACCTATCATACCTCCACACCAAGTTGCCATTACAGTTAACAGTGAAAATACACCGGCATTTACTAAATCCCGTATTCCAAATTTTTTCATTTTATCTCCTCTTAATATACAAATTCTTCTGACTTCTTTGATGACTCAATCATCTTCTTGTAAGTCTTGCTTCTTTCTATTAGTTCTTTATGTCTTCCAAAGTCTTCAATTTTTCCGTCTTTCATAACAATTATTTGGTCTACATTTTCTATTGACTTCATCCTGTGGGATATTATGATGACAGTTTTGTTCTTTGTTAATTTATTCAAAGACTCTTGGATGTACTTTTCATTTTCCACATCAAGTGATGCGGCAATTTCATCTAAAAGAATTATTTCTGCATCCTTTAAAAAGGCTCTTGCTATGGAAATTCTTTGTCTTTCTCCTCCAGATAAGTTGGAACCATTTTCGCCAATTTCTGTTTCATATCCCCTTGGCAATTTCTTTACAAAGTCATCGCAGTTGGCAAGTCTTGCTGCTTCAAGAACTTCTTCGTCACTGGCACTGGACCTGCCCAGCCTAATATTTTCCATTACTGACCCATTAAAGAGGGTTACATCTTGAAAGACCATGGAAATGTGTTTGAACAAGTCTTGTGTGGCAATATTTTTTATCTCCTTGCCATCAATTGTGATTTCTCCAGAGTCATAATCATATAATCTTGCCACTAATTTGATTAGGGTGGACTTACCGCAACCTGATGGACCAACAAGGGCAGTAGTCTTTCCCTGCAAGGCCTTAAAGGAAATATTATCTATAACTTTTTTGTCATCGAGATAAGAGAAGGAAACCTTATCTCCTTTAATGTCAAAGGACTTCAAGTCTGCTCTATTTCCTTTTTGAATTTTTTCATTCCTAAGTGCCTTTATTTTTTCAACTGGCGAATCAATATACATTAACTCCGCATAAAATCCGTTGAATGCAGCAACTCCATCAATTAATCTTGCTGAAGCAAATAAGTAGCCTGCAAAATACAAGATATTTATTTCTCCATCTATCAAGCTATTTAATCCAACATATATTGCAAGGGCAAGAGATAAATTTGCCACAACTCCTGCAGAAACAAGAGGGATAACTTGCCCCAGTTCTGACTTAATGTGGTTCTTTTCTAAAGACCTAACAAAGTCAATGCCACTTTTTTCCTTTTCTTCAGTCAAATTATAGGACTTGATCTCTGTAGATAGGTCAATGAGTTCTTGAAACATCTTCGAAGACTTTCTTTGTTCTTTGTAGTAGGACTTAGTCGCCTTTTTTTGCATCTTGCTGGAAAGCAAATTCAAAATAGCAGAAATATAAATTGGAAGTATAACTGCAAGACCAAGTTTTAAATTCCCAATTAGTAGCAAAATGGAAATAATAAGTAGATTTATTATAAAGCCATAAAATCCTGAAAGTGCATGAGAAAGTGCATGTTCAATTGCCTCTACATCCTTCATTATTGTTTGAGAAAGATCTGTTAAATCTCTACTTGAATAAAAACTAAGAGGCAAGTCCTTAATTATTTCAGAAATTTCTATCCTAAGGTTTGCAGATTCCTTATAGGTTTCGTTGTAAGTTGTAATGTAATCCCTATTAATTACAAAAATCATAAGAAGGGCAATTATTACATAGGCGATGACTGAAATCCATGGACTAAAGTCTCCTAAATTTAACAAGCCTTGCATTACATACATAAGTAAGAACATAGGTAGCATATAAGAAAGGGTCTTTAGGCTAGAATATCTTATTGCAACTAGGGCACCCTCTGCCCCCTTGTCTGTAAGTCCAAAGCGATTTTTTAAATAAGTTTTCATCAGTCAACCCTCCATTCATTTGCCTTCATATACATTTCCACAAACTTCTTATACTTGCTGTCTTTCTTGTAAAGTTTATCGTGACTTCCTCTTTCAATTAGCTTTCCATCTTCGATTAAAAGAATTTCATCTACTCCTCTTATGGAAGTAAGCCTGTGGGCAATCATAATTGTAGTCCTATTTTTTATTAATTCCTTAAAGGCTCTTTGTAGTTCATATTCGTTTTCGGGGTCAGCAGCTGCTGAGGCTTCGTCCATAATTATTATTTTTGGATTCTTTAAGAAAATCCTAGCAATACTTACCCTTTGCTTTTCTCCACCAGAAAGATTTACACCTTCTGCTCCAATCACTACATCATAACCTTCTTTGAATTTGTCTATAAACTCGTCACACCTTGCAAGTTTTAATGCCCTTAATACTTCTTCATCAGTGGCATCATTTTTTCCAAGCTTGACATTTTCAAAAATGGAGATACCCTGGAAGAGCTGTGGGTTTTGAAAAACAATTCCTATGTTTTTCATAAGACTTTCCTTGTCATAGGAAGAAATATTTTTGTTTCCAATTAAAATTTCTCCTGAGTCAACAGGGTACAGACCAGAAATTAATTTTGCAATAGTTGACTTACCTGAACCCGAACTACCCACCAAGGCATAGACCTTATCTTCTTCAAGACTTAGAGAAAAGTTATTTAAAATTTTATTTTCTCCGTCATAGGAGAAGTCTACATTCTTAAATTCAATATTCTTGTTTAAGAATTCCCTTTGGCTTCCAAATTCTATTTCCTTCGCCTTCATCTCCTTGAATAAATTTTCAAGATTATCCACAGCAGAATTTGCCTGGAAGACAAACATAGATACATACATAATTTTCATTGTGTTAGAAAAGAATATCCCCGTGAATAAAGTGAAAAATAAAATTTTTGCCGCCCAAAGACCAGGATCAGCTCCCCTGTTTACCATAAAGATTCCCAAAAATACTGGCGTAATTATAAAAATATTTAAAAGCCATTGGAAGAGGACATAAGGAATCCTGCAAGACATAGAATACTTATAGACCATGTCTTTATAAATTAGAATCGAATCATAAAGTTTTTTAAAACCAATTAGGGGTGCGTTAAAAATCTTTACTACAGGCATGGCCCTAACATACTCAACTGCACCTGCGTTCATTTCGTCAAGCATATCCATGTACTTCTTCATAAAGGACTGATCACCCATCATATTTTTTACAAGGACTAAACTTATTAGTACAATGACAATAAAAAATATTCCAAGGTATAAATCCAATAGGAAGGTCAAGATAATCATAAGTATGGGAGTCAAAAAGGCTGCTGTTTGATCTGGAATTAGGTGAGCCACAATCATGTGAGTTTGCTCCACATTGTTGTCAATTATTTTTCTCACTTCTCCAGAATTATGTAGGTCAAAGAAAGTATTAGATGCCCTAAGAAGATGCCTTATACCTCTTTCACGAAGACGCGTTTCAAGTCTAAAGCCTGCTAAGTGACTCATCCAAAGTCCCATAAAGTATAAAAGACCATAGGCAATAAATAAAAATAAAATTTTTATTGCAAGACTTCTTTCTTCTGATAAGACCCCACCAGTAAATACATTCTTTAGCAAAATCCAAATTAAATAATAGGCATAAAATTCTAAAACAATGCCCAAGGTCGTAAGTAGACATGCAAGAATACCGTGAAGTTTTCTCTCAGGTATGTAGGAAAATAATTTTTTGTATAATTTCAAAATATAACACCTCTCTTTATTTAATATCAAGTCAATTGATAATAATTATCGAGATTATTATAATATTTCTTTTTTCAATTTTCTTAACAAAAATACTTTTCTATTCAAAAAAATTTTTAATTATATTCAATTAGAATTTATTTGTCATATTTTCCTTTCATCACAAAACATCTAAATTTTTTTTGATCCTCTTTGCAAGAAAGCATAAAAAAACAGTCCCACATTAATGACGTGAGACTGTTTTAAAATTTCTAAATTGTTTTACATATAATTTTCTGCTTTTACACTAGCCTTTGATGGTGATACTAATCTTGAGTATCCTTCAACTAAGACTACAGCAGCAAGACTTGGTAGGACCCAAGACAAACCACTTAATGCCATTGGAAGGCTTGCTTCAAGCTTTGTCAATAGAGGCAGACTTAGATTAAATGTCGACTTGGCAACAGATACAAGTGGTAGACAAACTGCAAAGAAGGCTGATGCCTTATAAGAAAGTCTTGAGTAACCAACAAAGTCGTGAGTAAATCCTAAAAGTATTAAGACTAAGGCAACTGGATATATAACAGTTAGTAGTGGCACTGATAAAGCAAGAAGTTTATTAAGTCCGAAGTTTGCCATTACAAAGGAGAAGAAAGTCCAAAGGAAAACCCATCTGCCATAAGACATCTTGCGGTTAAATAGGGTGCAAAAATATTCAGATCCACTTGATATTAAACCTATACAAGTTGTTAAACAAGCAAGAGTAAATATTGAAGCCAAAAGAACTAAACCAAAGTTGCCAAATACAAGCTTAACAGCTTCTGTAAGAACAACTGCACCATTTTCTACACCAGCGAAGGCCTTTGAAGTAACCATACCCATTGTTGAAAGCATTAGGTAAACTACAAACAAAACACTACCTGCAAGTAGACCAGCCTTAGCAGTATAAGAAGTAACAAGCTTCTTATCTTCAACGCCAAATCTTCTTATAGCAAGAGTGACAACAAAACCAAAGTTAAGAGCTGCAACTGCATCCATAGTGTCATAACCTGCAAGGAAACCAGCAACAACTGGAGCGTCTTTGTAATTTCCACTTGGCATTGCAGGGAGCTTTGGTAGAGTCATAACTTTTGCAAACATTATAAATATTAAAAGTAAAAGTGTTGGAGTAAGATACTTCCCAACTCTTGCAACTAACTTGTTAGGCTTTAAGCAAACCCACATTGCAACAGCAAAGAATACAAAGGTATAGGCAAGCCTTACAAGAGATAGGTTAAAAGTTTCTGGTACATAAGGTGCTATTGCCATCTCAAAAGGAACAGATCCAGCTCTTGGTATACCAAGACCAGGTCCTATTGAAAGGTATATTGCAGTAGTAAAAACTAAGGCGAACTTTTCTCCAACTCTTGAAGATAAGTTTTTAAGTCCGTCAGTTTTGCCAACAGCTATAGCTCCAAGGACTGGGAAGATAATTGCAGTAACAGAAAAAGCCAAAAGGGAAATTAAAGTTTTATTCCCTGCTTGATTTCCTAAAAATGGAGGGAAAATTAAATTTCCAGCTCCAAAGAACAATCCAAAGAGCATTATGCTCACTTGAGTAAACTGACTTCTTGATAAATTTTTCATTCTTTCCTCCTAAATTTTAATTTTATAAATAAAAAAAGTCCCTTGTCTAAATAATAGACAAAGGACGAATTATCGCGTTACCACCTTAGTTCCTACAAATATGTAAGCTCTCTTAACAAGCATCAATCAATGCCGAGTATAGATAACGCCTACTAAAGCGGCAAATCTTACTGAAGTTCAGACTTGCATAAAGAAAAAGGATTTTCGAATTTATCTCCATTATAGGCTTTCACCAAACGCCTACTCTCTGAAAACTTTAATAAACCTACTCGTTTTTTCCAATATTTTTTATAAATAAAATTATGATTTGCTTTACATTATATGGAATAAAAAACATCTTGTCAAATACTTTTTTAAAAATTTTCATTTTGTTAGATTTACAAAATAGAACGCAAAAAAACTGCCGCTATTACACGACAGTTTCTTAATTTAGATTTTATAGATTAAGCATTAACTTTTTCTTTTTCTGCTTCTGCTTTTTTAGCTTGGGCTTCTGCAAGTTTTGCTTGTCTTTCTTTTTCTTTCTTTTCTTTTTCCTTTTGTTTCATTTTTTCAACTCTTTCAGGATATTCGCAATAGATTGCTCCTGTTGGACATTTTGAAACACAAATTCCACAGTTGATACACTTGTCATAGTCAATTGATGCTAGGTTGTTTTCTACATGGATTGCATCCTTAGGACAGTTCTTTTCACAGATTCCACATCCTATACAACCGATGCTACAATTTGTCCTTACAACTTTACCTGAGTCAAGTGACTTACATTCTACAACTGTTTTTGATTTGTAAGGTCTTAGAGAAATAATTTTCTTAGGACAAATGTTGATACACTTCATACAAGCTACACATTTTTCCTTATCAACTACTGCTACTCCATTAACCATGTGGATGGCGTCGAATTCACATACACTTACGCAAGTTCCTCCACCGCAGCAGCCAAAGTTACAAGCTTTTGCACCTTGTTGGTAGTCTGCTATAAGTCTACAGTCAACTAGGTCATTGTAGTCGTATTTATTTTTTGCCTTATTGCAGTCACCTTGACAGTGTACTACTGCAACATTTCTATCAACATTTCCTGCATTGACACCCATTATTGTGCTGACTTTTTCAGCTGTGTCTGCACCACCAATTACGCAACCATTTACTGGTGCTTTGCCAGAGGCAATGGCTTCTGCAAGTCCATCACAACCTGGGAAACCACAAGCGCCACAGTTTGCGCCTGGAAGGGCATCTCTAACTTCTGCTACCTTTGGATCAACTTCTACATAAAAAACCTTTGATGCTATGGAGAGTATTACTCCAAAGAAGGCTCCCGCAATTCCTAAAAAGATCGCTGGGGTAAGTATTGTACTAAGTTCCATAATTACCTCCTATACCAATCCGCCGAAACCTGAGAATGCTATTGCCATAAGGCCAGCACTCACAAGTGCAATAGGAACACCTTGAAGTGCCTTAGGTACATTTGCTAGCATAAGTTTTTCTCTTAGGGCTGCTATTAGTACTAAAGCAAGTGTGAAGCCTATAGAAGCTCCAAATCCACTAAAGATAGTTTCTATTAAGTTATATCCGTTTTGCACGTTTAATACTGTTACACCAAGTACAACGCAGTTTGTAGTAATTAGTGGAAGGTAAACACCCATGGCTTGATAAAGTGAAGGTGATGACTTCTTAATAAACATTTCTACAAATTGTACTAGGGATGCAATTACAAGTATAAAGGCAATTGTTTGTAAATACTCAAGTCCAAATTTGTCTAATACAAAAATTTGAATTAGCCATGTTATTGCAGATGCAAGTACAACTACAAAGGTAACGGCTATACCCATTCCAAGGGCAGTCTCTGTCTTGGAAGATACACCTAAGAAGGGACAAATTCCTAAGAACTGAGCAAAAACATAGTTATTTACAAGTATTGTTGAGATTAAAATAGTTAAAATACTTTCTAACATTAGTCTGCCCTCCTATTTAATAATATTTTAAATCCTGCTATTAAGAACCCAAGAAGTATGAAGGCACCTGCTGGAGCTCCCATAAGTCCAATTCCTGGATAGGATTCTGGCAAGATTTGTTTTTCAAATAAAGTTCCGTAACCGAAAAATTCACGTACAAGACCCATTGCAAGAACTGCAATTGTGTAGCCTACTCCTGTTCCTATTCCGTCAACTATTGATGGGATAAGTTTGTTCTTGTAGGCAAAACCTTCTGCTTCACCAAGTATACAGCAGTTAACTACAATTAGTGGTAAGAAGATACCAAGTGCTGCATAAATTGATTGGGCATATGCTTGAAGGATCATTTGTACTAATGTTACGAAAGTTGCAATTACGACGATAAAGCAAGGAATTCTTATTTTATCAGGAATTACATTTCTAAGGGCAGATACTACACCGTTACTCATTATAAGTACGAAGGTAACTGCAATACCCATCGCTAGTGAGTTTGTTAAACTGTTCGTAATAGCCAGTGTTGAACAAAGTCCTATAAGTTGTATGAATACAGGATTGTTTTTAAAAGCACCGTCTAAAAATACTTTAGATAATTTCATTTTAAACCTCCTTATTCATTCTTTAAAACTTCGTCATAAACTTTTATGGCATCGTTGGAACCTGCAAGAGCTCCCTTAGATGAAATTGTTGCTGATGTTAGCCACATAACTTCATCTTCGGCCTTTGGATCCTTAGAAAGTTTTAAAGGACCAACTGCAGATTTTCCTTCGTATGATGGATAGTATTCGTCAGTTGTGATTCTAGAACCAAAACCACTTGTTTCACCATTGGAGATATTTCTAAATCCAGCGATTTTATCGCCATCAAGTAGAAATCCAAGTGCGTTAACCATAGCTCCACCATAACCATTTGATTTTACGTTTACACCATATCCAACAACATCTTGTCCCTTTTTGGCAACAAAGATTTTTTCTATGTTTGGATATTTTTCTTTTATTGCATCTAATTTAGCTTGATCGTATTCTTCAAAACTATCGGCAGCATCACCAAAAATAACTTCATAGGATGCAAGTGTATTTTTAAGTTCAGTTTCTGCAATTACTGGAGCCGTAAAACTATTTACAGCTGCAAGAAGACCTGCTGATAGGGCACAGAATACTAAAAGTATTATTCCAAATTTTACTGGTTCTTTCATTTACTTCGCCTCCCCATATGCACTTGATACTGTAAGTTTGTCAATTAATGGTGTTGCGAGGTTCATAAGACATATTGCGTATGAAACACCTTCTGGAAGAGATGCCTTAACCCTAATAACTGCAGTTAAGATACCACATCCAAGGGCAAAAATAATTCTTCCCTTTTTGTTTATTGGGTTTGTAGTGTAGTCAGTTGCCATAAAGATAGCACCAAGTAACAAACCACCTGCAAGTAGTTCATAAGGTACTAGTTCCATTGGGATTCCAAGAACAAATAGACACACTGCAGTTGTTGCTACATAGATAACTGGAATTTCCCAAGTAATTACCTTTCTTGCTACTAGGTAAACAAAGCCAATTAGAAGTGCAATTGCAGAAGTTTCTCCTATTACACCACCAATATTTCCCATAAACATATCTCCCATTGATGGAAGATTTGTAATATCGCCAGAAGCTATTATTTGAAGAGGTGTTGCAAAAGATATTCCATCCACGGCTGCAGATGATGTTGTAATACCTTGCTTCAATATTTCTGGTGAAATATAATCTGTAATTTGTTTTGGCCAAGATGTCATAAGTACAAGTCTTGCTGCAAGTGCTGGGTTCATAAAGTTGAAACCAATACCACCAAAACATTCCTTAACTACTAATATTGCAAAAACTGATCCGAAAGCTGCCATCCATAGTGGGAAAGATTGAGGCATGTTAAGTGCAATCAATATCCCTGTAACAACAGCAGATAAATCAGCGATTTGTACAGTTTTCTTTAGGCATTTTTGTGTAATAAGTTCAGTAAATACACAAGCACCGATACATACTGCTAAAAGAGCAATAGCTCTTGTTCCAAAGAAATAAACAGAAGCAATCATTGCAGGAACAAGTGCAATAATAACATCAAGCATAATCTTTCTAACAGTGTCGTTTGACCTAATATGAGGTGCTAGTGAAACAAAACGTGCCTCATTTACTGTCATCGGATCTTTATTAATTTTATTATTTTCCAAATTGATCCCTCCTATCTCTTTTGATTAGCTCTGATTTCTCGTTTAGCTAATTTAATAGATGCTGTAAGATGTCTCTTAGCTGGACATACAAAGGAACATATACCACATTCCATACATTGGTCAGCATGAAGAGTCATGCATAAGTCCACATCGCCCTTTAAAATCGCATGATTAATATCAGTTGGATTTATATGAGCTGGACAGTGGTCAACACATCTTGAACATCTAATACATGGAGACTCAATTCTTTCTGTGACTTCTTCTTCAGTGAAAACTAAAATACCAGAAGTAGTTTTAGTAACTGGAGAGTCAAGATTAAATACTGACTTACCAGTCATTGGACCGCCACAGATGATTTCCTTGAAGTTGTCCTTTACTCCTCCACAGAAATCTAGGATATCTCCCACAGGAGTACCTATTTTAACGAGAATATTCTTAGGTTCCTTGATACCAGAACCAGAAACAGTTATAACTCTTTCATAGGAAGGCTTTCCTTCGATCATAGCTTCGTAGAAGGCAAGAGTCGTACCAACATTTGTTAGGAAAACTCCAACATCATTTGTTACACCATTTTGTGGAACAATTCTTCCAACTACAGCTTCAGAAAGTCTCTTTGAATCACCTTGTGGATACTTAGTTTGACATCCAACAACCTTTAGGTGCTTCCAGTTAGGATTTTCCCCAATAACTTCTTCCATCTTAGCAATTGCATCAGGTTTGTTTTCTTCAATTGCCATATAGGAAGCTTCTTTGTTGTAATAATATGAGAAGATGTCTAGACCTTCTAATATTTCTTCAGTTTTTTCAAGCATAATTCTATGGTCACATGTAAGGAAAGGCTCACATTCTGCACCATTGATTATACATTCATCTAAAGCTGGATCTTCACTCTTTAGCTTAGCGTGAAGTGGGAAACCAGCTCCCCCCATTCCTACAATTCCCTTTTCTTTAATAAAAGGAATTAAATCGTCAATTGGATGATCCTTGTAATCCTTAAAAGATTTAAGGTCATCAGTCATTTCATCCTTGCCATCGTTTTCTATAACGACGCAATCACAATACCTTCCATCAGCTGTATACATTTTTTTAATCTCTTTAACTGTACCTGATACAGAAGAGTGTATAGCTGCTGAAATAAAAGCATCAGAATTCCCAACAATTTGGCCAACCTTAACAGAATCGCCCTTAGACACAACAGGTGAGCATGGTGCTCCAATGTGTTGTGACATAGGTATGTAGGCAATCTTTGGACTTGGCATCCTCTCAATTGCGATTTTTTCTGTCAAAGTTTTGTGTTCGTCCATATGAACTCCACCTACGGAAAAAGTGAGATTTCTTGAACTCATAAAACTTCACCCCTTATTTGGCATAAGCCTATATTTTTACCATTTGTTATAATTATAACACTAAATTTTATTAAAGTACATTATTCTACTGAAAAAATTCAATTTAGGAAATCTTTATCATTCTTTAAAAATAGTCATTCTTGACAGGTTGATTTTGATACCAGCTATCAAAATCACCTTCATTAAAAACTTTATTTTTCTTTAATAGTTGGCTTCTTTGTATATAAAATTAGGCTGATAAATTTAAATACGAGCAATATTATCAGAAGATTTTTTCTTTTTAGTCTTTAACAAATAGTCCATAATTCTATAAAATCAAATATCCTAATTTAAATTTTACTCAAATATAAAAAACGACGCTATGTAATATAGCGCCGTCCTCTTATATTGTTATTCCAGTGGAGCTAAAACTAAAGCCCTACCCTCTATTACTGTTTGTCCATGTTGATTCACGCAAACTGTGTCCATAATTACCCTGTTTGTGTCAGGAAAGATTTCTTCCACCGTGCAAGTTGCTGTAATAGTATCCCCAAAATGAACTGGATGTGTAAATTTAAGATCTTGATTTAAATAGATAGTTCCTGGTCCAGGAAGTTGGGTTCCTAATACTGAAGAAATAAATCCTGCACTAATCATACCGTGAGCAATACGTTTTTTAAATCTTGTTTTTTTAGCAAACTCTTCATTGATGTGGGCAGGGTTAAAGTCACCAGATACTCCAATGTAGTTATAAACATCTGCCTCTGAAACAGTTTTTGTAAAGCAAGCGCTTTGTCCTACCTTCAATTCATTAATAGTTTTTCCCTTTGTGTTATCCATATGTCACTATCCCTTCTATTTTATTTTGAGTGACTCTTTAACCAGTCCACTACAGTTGGTGCTACTTCTTCTTGACTCCTTCTACTTACAAACATTCCAATATGACCTGTAGGGAAAGATTTAGCTGTGTAGTCTTCGCTTCCCACATAATCTCCAATTGGAATAGATGCAGCATTAGGCACTTGGTTGTCTCTTTCTGCATAAAGATTTAGAACTGGCTGAGTGATTTTTTTCAAATCTACTTTTTTACCACCAACTTCCATTTCGCCTTTAATAAGACGATTTTCTCTATACATTGCGTTTAAGAATTCCTTATAAGCCATTCCAGCTTGTCCAGGGCTGTCGAAAATCCACTTTTCCATAGTCATAAAACTTGAGAGATGTTCTGGATCGTCTAAGTCATTTATAACATCTACATATTTGTTCACCATAAGTGATAAAGGTTTTAAAGTTAGGAAACCTGTATTCATAAAGTCTCCTGGCACAACTCCATAGGCTTCTACCATCCTGTCTGGGTCTAAATATTTTCCCCACTTGAAAAGAAGTCCGTCATCTGTAGAGAAGTCTACAGGTGTAACCATAGTTACAAGATTTTTAACCTTTCCTGGATGAAGAGCTGTGTACATCAAACTAAAAGTACCACCTTGACAGACACCAAGAATATTTATCTTATCTGCGCCACTTTCTTTTCTTATGTGGTCAACAACATCGTCAATATAAATATTTATATAGTCATCTAAAGAGATATACTTGTCATCAGCTGTAGGGAAACCCCACTCTATTAAATATAAATCTAGTCCGCTGTCCACTAGTTTTTTAATAAAAGACTTGTCCTGACCAATATCCATCATTGAAGGAGTGTTCACAAGAGCATAAACAATTAGTGTTGGAACCTTATTTACACTTCTTGTAGATTTGTTATAATGATAAAGTTTTAATTTATCTTCCTCGAAAACAACTTCCCTTGGAGTTTGATTAGCGTGATCATTAGTTGCACTAATCATACTCTCATAACTCTTTAGAAATTTTTCTTGAGCCTTTATCCCTTCTTCAATGGATGTCTTTATATCAAAAAAATCTTTGTACATTTTCTCCTCCTTTACCTAATCTATCTCAAAGTTTATTGCGATAATTTTTTAATCCTTCCTCAGTCTTTCTTACCCTTCAATTCTTCCAATTCTTTCTTTAAGGACCTAACTTCACGTCTCAATTCGTAAACATTCTTATAAACATTATCTACTTCAGACTTTGTAACAATTGGAGAATCGCTAAGAGATTTTTCAATTAACTTGTCAAATTCAATTTTAAAAATCATATAAGAATCTGCTGCCTTAGCAATAAGCTTTGAAAACTCATCTGTATAAAAATATTTTTCAATGGCATTTTCAACATGCTTTGACCACATCTTATAAAACTCATTGAAAGTTTTTGGATCTTCACCTTTATCAACTGCTTCAAAGTATTCTTCAAAAACTTCTTGGGAGTTCTTGTATCCAACAGACAAAGATTTTGTCATAAATTCTGAGACAGAAATTAACATATCAATCATAGAATCTACAGCCTTATTGTTTTGCTCAAGCATTTCTCTTGAACTTCCAACTACAGGAGATTTTACTAAAATTCCAAAAGTTTTATTATAGGCATCCTTCCATTCTTTTAAAGAATCTGATAGCTTCATAGGATCCTTGTATATAGCTTCCATGTAAATATCAGCTATATTTTGGTAGGCAAAGGACCAAGGACCAACAAAATTTTCTAAAGTTTTTAAGTAAGTATTAAAGTAACTTTGAGAGTTAATCATCAAGCCTTGAATTTCTTTAGGCAAAAGTGGAATTAAATTATTTGTGAAAATTTCATTAAATTGATTTACTAACTGGTTTAGATTTTCTTTGTAGATATCACTTCCAGATTTTAAATAATCATCGTTGAACTTTTTCCATTGTTCATAAACACCAAGGTACAATTTGTTAGAGTTAAGAATTTTTTCAAAAACATCTCTAGTACCTGCTCCCATCATTTTGCTAGCATCAAAAGGATTATAATATTCCATCATCTTTGTCCAAGCTTCGTAAGGACTATTCATAAATGGATTTTCTTGACTTGAATTTTTAACCATATCTTCCCAACCCTTCATCCATGCTTGTTGGAACTTTGCCCAATCTTGATATTTAGTAAAATCAAAAGCATTGCCTTGCGCATTTTCATTTTCAGGATCTCTCTTTGGCAGAGCATCCATCCATGCCTTCATCATTTCTTGACTTGTTTTGAACATATCATTCCAAGCGTTGTTGTTCATTGTCATATTATCCCCCTGTTTTCTAAATTTAAATTTACTTTTGTAGTTTATCTTATTAATAAATTACCCACTTTTTTATATTGTAAAACAATAATATTTGGTTTTGTTAAATTTTTATTAAAACTTATGTAAAATTTATTACTTCTTAGTCTTTTGTTAGCTTTTGATACCTTATAACTTTTTAAAAAACCATGTCTTAGTAATTTATAAAAATTTTTCTTTTGCCAGCTTATAAAAGTTTGTTAGTCACTAAACAAATGCAAGTCTTTGATGATTCGCTTGTTGATAAATAAATAGAAAGCTACAAAACCTTACTTTCTTATGCTTTAATGCAAGGCTATGAAATTTTATTAGCTTATAATTTAATACAAGGCTGTAAAAATATCTTAGTTTATTATTTAATACAAGCTTGAAAAAAATTCTAGCTCCCAATAACTTAAAAGCTTATAAAAATTTTTCTACTTCTATGTAATGACAAGCTTTTAAATTCTTACTAACTTTCAATTAATTAGTGGCTTCTTAGCAGCAACAATATTATTTTAAAAATTTGCACAAAAAAAGTAGGCCTATCTCTAAGCCTACTTTTAATTTATAAAATTTTATTCTTCTTCAACTGTTTCAAGTTCAACTTTTATGTCATCAGTTGTGATAACTTCAGAGTCTTCTAGAATATTGTAATCTTCTCTTAGGCTTTCGTCGATTCCAATTTGAACCTTAGAATTAATACGAGCACCTGTACCTGCTGGTATAAGTTGTCCAATTATAATATTTTCCTTTAGACCTTCAAGCTTATCTTCCTTACCCTTGATTGCTGCATCAGTAAGAACTCTTGTAGTTTCTTGGAAAGATGCGGCTGATAAGAAGGATTCTGTTGCAAGGGAAGCCTTTGTGATACCAAGTAAGTTGATTTGACCAATTGCTGGTTCCTTACCCGCATCAATAGCTTCTTTGTTTGCTCTCTTGTAGTCAACAACATTTACAAGAGATCCTGGAAGTAAATCTGTGTCTCCTGCATCTTCTATCTTGCACTTTGATAGCATTTGTCTAACAATGATTTCAATGTGCTTGTCGTTGATGTCTACCCCTTGAAGTCTATAAACTCTTTGAACTTCTTTTACAATGTATTCTTGTACACCCTTTTCACCCTTAACACGTAGTAAGTCTTGTGGATATACAGAACCTTGTGTAAGTTCATCTCCTGCTTCAACTCCATCGCCTGCTTTAACCTTTAGTCTTGATCCATAAACGATGTTGTAGGAGTCTACTGTTCCATCTTCAGCTGTAATAAGAACTTCTCTCTTCTTGTTAGTTTCCTTAATGTCAACTACACCAGCACGTTCTGCAATAACTGCAAGACCCTTTGGCTTTCTAGCTTCGAAAAGTTCTTCAACTCTTGGAAGACCTTGAGTGATATCGGCAGCTGCTGCTACACCACCAGTGTGGAAAGTTCTCATTGTAAGTTGTGTACCCGGTTCACCAATTGATTGGGCAGCTATTACTCCAACTGCTTCACCAATTCCAATGTGTGATCCTGTTGCAAGGTTTCTACCATAGCAGTGGGCACAAACCCCAGTCTTACTCTTACAGCCAAGGATTGATCTAACCTTAACTTCTTCTATTCCTAGAGATTCAATTAGGGCTGCGTCGTCATCAGAGATAGCTTCGTTTGCTCCAACAATTACTTCTCCAGTTTTTGGGTTAACTATATCTTCAAAGGAATATCTTCCTTCGATTCTATCTGCAAGAGATTCTATTAATTCTTTTCCATCTTTAAAGGCTCTAGCTACAAGATATTCATCTGTGCCACAGTCTTCTTCAGAGATAATAACTTGTTGTGAAACGTCTACTAATCTTCTTGTCAAGTAACCAGAGTCAGCAGTTCTTAGGGCTGTATCGGCAAGACCCTTTCTAGAACCGTGGGCTGACATGTAGAATTCAAGTACTGAAAGACCTTCTCTAAAGTTTGAAGTGATTGGAACTTCGATAGTTCTACCTGAAGGTGATGCCATAAGTCCACGCATACCTGCAAGTTGTCTGATTTGGTTCTTAGAACCTCTGGCTCCAGAGTCTGCCATGATGTAGATGTTGTTTAGGGCATCGAAGCCGTCCATTACATCATCAGTTAAATCATCTGTTGCCTTGTTCCAAATTTCAATTACCTTTTCATATCTTTCTTCATCAGAAATAAGACCCTTTCTAAAGGCTTTTTCATACTTAGCTACTTCTTGTTCAGCTGCTGCTAAGATTTCTGGTTTAGAGTCAGGAATTTGTACGTCACCCATTGAAATTGAAATAGCTCCAATAGTTGAGTAGTGGTATCCTGTTGCCTTGATGTTGTCAAGAAGTTCAGCAGTTTTTATATTTCCATGTTTTTTATAAGTTTTTTCAATTATTTTTCCAAGAAGTTTCTTGTCTACAACTTGGTCGATTTCAAGTGAATATTTATCTTCATCCCTGTTAACAAAACCAAGGTCTTGTGGGATAAACTCATTCATAATAAATCTACCAACAGTTGATGGGACAATTTTACCCCTCTTGTCATTTTCATCTGCATATCTTCTTACAGATACCTTTGATTGAAGGTGTAAGAATCCTGATTCATAAGCGTGGAACATTTCATCATAATTTCTATAAACTGATCCGTCGCCCTTTAGCTTATCTTCTCTCATTAGAGTTAGATAATATGAACCAAGAACCATATCTTGTGTAGGAGTAGTAATTGGCTTACCATCCTTTAGAGCCAAGATATTGTTAGTTGAAAGCATTAAAAGTCTTGCTTCAGCTTGTGCTTCAGTTGATAGTGGTAAATGGACAGCCATTTGGTCACCATCGAAGTCGGCGTTATATGCTGTACAAGAAAGTGGATGAAGCTTAATAGCCTTTCCTTCTACAAGGATAGGTTCAAAGGCTTGGATACCAAGTCTGTGAAGTGTCGGTGCACGGTTAAGAAGAACTGGGTGATCTTTTATAACTTCTTCAAGTACATCCCAAACTTCTTCTTTTCCTCTTTCAACCATTCTCTTTGCAGATTTAATGTTGTAAGTTAGGCCTCTAGAAACAAGTTCCTTCATTACAAAAGGTTTAAATAGTTCTAGTGCCATATTCTTTGGAAGTCCACATTGGTAAAATTTAAGGTCTGGTCCAACTACGATTACAGAACGACCAGAGTAGTCAACTCTCTTACCAAGTAAGTTTTGACGGAAACGACCTTGCTTACCCTTTAACATTTCTGATAAAGATTTAAGTGGTCTGTTTCCAGGTCCAGTTACAGGTCTTCCACGTCTACCGTTGTCAATAAGAGCATCTACAGATTCTTGTAGCATTCTCTTTTCATTTCTAACGATAATGTCTGGAGCATTTATGTCCATTAACTTCTTAAGTCTGTTGTTTCTATTTACAATTCTTCTATATAAATCGTTTAAGTCACTTGTTGCAAATCTTCCACCATCAAGTTGTACCATTGGTCTAAGGTCTGGTGGTATAACAGGGATTGCATCAAGAATCATCCACTCAGGCTTGTTGTCTGATTGGATAAAGGCATCAATAACTTCTAGCCTTCTTGTGATTCTAATTTTCTTTTGTCCAGTTGCATCTTGGAGCTCTTCTGTTAGTTCATCATTTTCCTTTTGAAGATCAACTTTTTCTAGAAGGTCTCTAATAGCTTCTGCACCCATCTTTGCAGTAAACTTGTCCCCATATTCTCTCTTGAATTCCCTATATTCAATTTCTGATAATAGTTGTTTTTCATAAAGAGTTGTTTCGCCTGGTTCAACATAAGTTACTACATAAGATGCAAAGTAAAGTACCTTTTCAAGGGCCCTAGGGCTCATGTCTAGTACAAGACCCATTCTTGAAGGGATTCCCTTGAAGTACCAAATGTGTGATACTGGAGCAGCAAGTTCAATATGACCCATTCTTTCACGACGAACCTTAGCCTTTGTGACTTCAACGCCACATTTTTCGCAGACTACTCCCTTGTATCTTACTCTTTTATATTTTCCACAGGAACATTCCCAGTCTTTAGTAGGTCCAAATATTTTTTCACAAAATAAACCTTCCTTTTCAGGCTTTAATGTCCTGTAATTTATAGTTTCCGGTTTTTTAACTTCTCCATAAGACCAAGATCTGATCTTTTGAGGTGAAGCTAGTCCAATTTTTATTGAATGGAATAATTCATGTTCGCTCAAGGAGCACTTCTCCTTTCATATTAATTAAAACAATAATTAATCTTCAGATTCATCGGATTCATCATCATCTTCATACTCGCCGTCTTCATCTTCGTAGAAGTGACTGTTTTCAAAAGACTCAACTTCATCAGTTGAAATTGTTCTGATTCCAATATTTGCAGTTCCAGTTTGTTCTATTAGTTCCTTTAATTCATCATCGTCTGACTTTGTATTATTATCATCGATGTTATCAATCTTTGTTAGTTCATCTTCATCAACTTCAAGGTCAACTTCATTGCCCTTTTCATCAAGAACTTGAATTTCAAGAGCTAGTGCTTGAAGTTCTTTAATTAGAACCTTAAAGGATTCAGGAACTCCTGGTTGTGGAATGTTTTCGCCCTTAACAATAGCTTCGTAAGTCTTAACACGACCAACAATATCGTCAGACTTAACTGTAAGCATTTCTTGTAGAGTATGGCTGGCACCATATGCTTCAAGAGCCCAAACTTCCATTTCTCCAAATCTTTGTCCACCGAATTGTGCCTTACCTCCAAGAGGTTGTTGTGTAACTAGGGAGTAAGGTCCAGTAGAACGAGCGTGGATCTTTTCATCAACCAAGTGGTGAAGTTTCAACATATACATGTAACCAACTGTTACAGGGTGGTCAAATTCTTCTCCAGTTCTACCATCTCTTAGTTGAATTTTTCCATCTCTAGAATATCCAGCTTCTTCAAGTGTATCGAAAATATCATTTTCATTAGCACCATCAAATACTGGTGTGGCAACGTGCCATCCAAGTTTTTTGGCAGCAAGTCCCAAGTGAACTTCTAGTACTTGTCCAAGGTTCATACGAGAAGGAACCCCTAGTGGGTTAAGAACAATTTGGATTGGTGTACCATCTGGCATGTAAGGCATGTCTTCCTTAGGCATAACCCTAGAAATAACACCTTTGTTACCGTGACGACCACACATCTTATCTCCAACTTGAATCTTTCTCTTTGTAGCAACAAAGACTCTTACCATTTCGTTAACGCCTGGTTGAAGTTCGTCTCCGTCAGACCTATTAAATGTCTTAACGTCAACAACAATTCCTTGTTCACCGTGAGGAAGTCTAAGGGAAGTATCTCTTACTTCTCTTGCCTTTTCGCCAAAGATTGAACGAAGAAGTCTTTCTTCTGCAGAAAGTTCAGTTTCTCCCTTTGGAGTTACCTTACCAACTAGGATATCTCCTGGTTTAACTTCCGCACCAATTCTTATAATACCTCTGTCGTCAAGATCCTTTAACATGTCTTCCCCAACATTAGGGATGTCTCTTGTAATCTCTTCAGGTCCAAGTTTTGTATCTCTTGCTTCTGATTCGTATTCTTCAATGTGAAGTGAAGTTAACACGTCGTCAATAACAAGTTCTTGACTTACAAGCATAGCGTCTTCGTAGTTATATCCTTCCCAGTTCATAAAGGCTATTAGGATATTTTTACCAAGAGCCATTTCACCTTGGTCTGTACTTGGTCCATCGGCAATGATTTCTCCTGCTTCTACAAGATCGCCTTCCTTAACAATAGGTCTTTGGTTGATTGTAGTTCCTTGGTTACCACCCATAAACTTGTGAAGTTTATAAGTGTCAATTCCCTTGTCAGATTCTCTTTCCACTTCAATGTGAACAGAGTCAACTTTTTTAATTTTACCCTTGTTCTTAGAAACAATTACAACACCAGAGTCCTTTGCTGCCCTGTATTCAATACCAGTTCCAACAACAGGAGCTTCAGTCTTTAATAGAGGTACTGCTTGACGCTGCATGTTGGCACCCATTAGGGCCCTGTTGGCGTCGTCGTTTTCCAAGAAAGGAATCATGGAAGTACCTACAGCAACAATTTGTTGAGGAGAAACGTCCATGTAGTTTACATCTTTAATGTCAAAAATATCGGCATTACCGCCATGACCTCTGGCAGCAATTCTATCTTCAACGAATCTATTATTTTCATCAAGTCTTTCGTCAGCTTGAGCAATGATTTGTTCGTACTCAACATCGGCAGTTAGATAATCTATTTGATCAGTTACAACTCCGTTAACAACCTTCCTATATGGAGTCTCAATAAAACCATAGTCGTTTATTCTTGCGTAAGTTGTAAGGGAAGTGATAAGTCCAATGTTTGGACCTTCTGGTGTCTCAATAGGACACATTCTTCCGTAATGTGAGTTATGGACGTCACGCACTTCAAATCCAGCCCTATCTCTGCTCAACCCACCAGGTCCTAGTGCAGATAACCTTCTCTTGTGAGTTAATTCTGATAGAGGATTATTTTGGTCCATAAATTGTGAAAGTTGTGAAGAGCCAAAGAATTCTTTTATGGCTGCTGTCACAGGTCTAATATTTATAAGTGATTGTGGAGTTGTTGCATCAACATCTTGTACAGTCATCCTTTCACGGATAACTCTTTCCATTCTTGAAATACCAATCCTAAATTGGTTTTGAAGAAGTTCTCCAACAGACCTAATTCTTCTATTTCCAAGGTGGTCAATGTCGTCAACGGATCCCACGTTATTCATAAGTCCAAATTGATAATTTATACCAGCGATAATATCGTCGATTAAAATATTTTTTGGAGATAATTCTTTATGAGCCTTTACTAGCTCTTCCTTAAACTTTTCTGTGTCTTCAGAATATTCTTCAAAAAGTTCATCAAAAAGTGGTCTATAAACTTTTTCTTTAAAGCCAAGTTCTTCCATGTCGAAGTCTAGTTCATAGGCATCGACAAAAGTGAAGTTATTACCTATTACTATTGTATTTTCACTTGCGTGTTCATAGTTTTCATCAGTTTTTACTAGAACTTGGTTAACGCCAGCTGCTTCAATCTTTTCAGCCTTTGCCCTGTTTAGTAGTTCGCCAGCTTCTGCTAAAATTTCCCCAGTCATTGGGTCAACTATGTCTTCAGCAGGAATATTACCTTCAAGTCTTGCAGAAATTCCAAGCTTCTTGTTGAATTTATATCTACCAACTTTAGCAAGGTCATATCTTCTGTCATCGAAGAACATATTCTCAAATAATGATTGAGCTGAATCAATAGTAGGTGGTTCACCTGGTCTTAATTTTTTATAAATTTCAAGTAAAGCTTCACTCTTATTAGTAGTAGTATCTTTTTCAAGTGTCTTTAATACAGCTTCACTTTCTCCAATTACGTCCATAATCTCTTGGTTAGATTCAACTCCAAGGGCTCTTAATAAGATAGTAATTGGAATTTTTCTTGTTCTATCAATTCTTACATTGATAACACCTTGAGCATCAGTTTCAAATTCAAGCCAAGCTCCCCTATTTGGTATAAGTGTTGCCGAATAGATTTTCTTACCTGTCTTGTCTCTTTCTTCTTTATAATATGCTCCTGGACTTCTTACAAGTTGTGAAACAACTACACGTTCTGCCCCATTTATTACAAATGTGCCAGTTGGTGTCATAAGTGGAAGATCGCCCATAAAGACTTCTTGTTCCTTAACTTCGCCAGTTTCACTGTTGATAAGTCTTACCTTTGCCTTTAATGGCGCAGAGTAATTTGTGTCTCTCTGTTTAGATTCGTCTATATCATATTTGATATCCTCAGATAAATGATAGTCAACAAATTCTAAAATTAAATTTCCAGAATAATCCTCGATAGGAGATACGTCATCAAAAACTTCTTTCAATCCTTCTTCAATCAACCATTTGTATGAAGAAGTCTGCACGTCAAGAAGATTTGGAAGTGACATAACTTCGTCTACACGAGAAAAACTCATTCTCTCACGTTTCCCATATTTAACAGGATGTACCATTAATTTTCTCACCCTAGCCTTTCAAATGAGTGTATCCAATTAGAGTCCAAATCACCACTCTAATTATTATTATGCAAATAGGTATTTTATCATTATTATTGACACTTTGCAAGTTATTTAAACAAAAAAATCCTGCCAAAAGGCAGAATTCTTTTTTTAAAGTCTAATATAAGCGTAGCCTTCGTTTTGAAGTCTTACAATTTTTGTAATAACTAAATCTTCAACCTTTATTTCTGAAGGAATTAGTTCTGGTGTAAGTTTGTTTTCTTCTAATGCTTTTTTACCGATTGTAATATTAACCTTAGGGTTTCCCATTACTCCATGGAAGTCAACTCCTGAATATCTGTTAAATAATGCAGCAGCTTTTGACATTGCAATTATTTCAACTTGGATGTCTTCAACGTTATCTAATAAGTCTCTTACGTTTGATATTACAGAAGACCATTTGTCTTGTTCTACTACGTGAAAAATTACCTTCATATTTATCACTCCTTATTAGTTAATATTTTACACTAATAAAGAGCAAAAGGAAAGCTTATTGAAAAATTTCCTACTTTTTAAAAACTAACTTTAATATTTCTCTAACTTCATCAACTCTTAAAAGGATAAGAAGGATAAGATAAATTCCACCAGCTACTATTATAGAAAGGAGAAGAGATAAGTTTATGCTTAGACTTCTTGTGAGGACTTCATAAACCAATCTTGATCCAAGAGCCATAGCTAGGGAAGCAATTGTAATTTTTATTAAGTTCATCAAAAGTTTTTTGTCAAACACATTTCCAATTAATCTAATTGATGAAAAATACATTGCAAGAGCTCCAACAATAAAAGAAATTGAAGTTGCAAGAGCAATTCCCCTTATGCCCATGAGCTTTGAAAAAAGTAGTGCAAGGGCTACATTTATTCCAAGTATAATTACTGAATTATAAACTGGAGTCTTGTTGTCGCCTAGGGAATAAAAAGCTCTCGAAATAATTTCACGAACTCCAATACCTATTACACCAAAGGCAAAGAGAGATAAAACTGTGGCAGTTATCTTTGCATCTTCAACAGAAAATTCTCCCCCAACGAATAAAAGATTTACAATTGGGAAGGAAAAAACATAAAGTCCAAAGGCTGCAGGCACAACTAAAATTATCATGCTGGAAAGTCCTTCAGATAAGGAGGACTTTAAGTTAACTAAGTCCTTTTTTGATCCGAACTTTGCAAGCTTAGGATAAGTTGCAGTAATAATTGAAGTTACAACAATTCCCGTTACAAAACTTTGTAGCTTGTAGGAGTAATTTAAAATTGATATCCCACCGGCATAGGCGCCCGATGCAATGGATCTTGAAATCATAAAGTTTATCTCAATAGCAGAAGTTGAAATCAAAATTGGGATAATAGAAGTAAATAACTTCTTCATGTCCCCATTAAAATCAATTGTTAAGGAATGTTTGTAGCCAAGCTTCTTAATTGGTCTAATAAAAATTCCATATTGAAGGACAAAGGCAAGAAAAATTCCCACTGCAAGATAATTTATTCCCATCTTGTAAGCAAACCCCATAGAAATAATAATTATAATATTCATAATAATTGAGTGAAGGACAGAAATTACAAACTTTTCATGAATTTGTAAGTAGGCCTTATAAATAGAACTCACTGCAGTGACAGCAATTGATAACATAGCAACTCTTGATACAAAAATTGCAAGCTCAAGCTTTTCTCCAGAGAAGCCTTCAGCCATTAACTTGACAAGAGGTCTTGCGAAAATAATAGAAATAATTGTAACAAGGGCAAAGGCAATAAAAATTATGTTTGATAAATTAGCAGTGAACTTATCAGCAAATTTTTTGTCCTCCCTCTCCCTTATGGAGTCGTACATTGGTATGTAACCATTGGCAACGGCACCACTAATGACATTTGTAAAGGTCATTGGAAGTTGGAAGGCAATTAAAAATATATCTGCCACCATGCCAACACCAAAGAAGTAGGCAAGGGCCTTCTCCCTCAAGAGCCCAAAAACCTTGGAGAGGATTGTAATTATCATAAGTATATAAGAAGTCTTCATTTTTTCTCCTTTAAATAAAAAAACTTGGGTTAAACCCCAAGTAATTATATAGTTATTTAATTTTATTTACAAGCTCACTTCTATTGATTAATTAAAAATTATTTGCTAGACAAGGATTTAAAATTCATTTCGAGTATAGTCGAATTCTTTTCGTTTTTTAACTTTCTTTCGATTATAATCGAAAGTCTTGATTGTTTTTGTAATAGTTTATGAGGTCAATTACTATACAAATAAAAAAGCCTTGAGTCTAAACTCAAAGCTTGTAATCTTATATTAAACTGTTAATAAGCATAGCGAGTGGAAAAATTATAATTAATAAAAAATTTAATATCCCAAACAAAACTGACTTCTCTTTGATTGCGAAGATAAGACCAACAAGTCCTATGATCCTACAAATAAATAAACTTGTAAGGCCTGTAGGTCTTAAGTTTGTAAAATTTTCAAAAATATCCACTGGCAATAAATAAGAAATTATAAAAACTCCTATGCCAAGGAAAAATAATAATTTGCTAATATTATTTCTCAAGATTAGCTCCTAGTCAAATCCCCTTATCAAATCAATGGGATCAATCTTTAGAATATTTTTTAAAGATAAGTTGTAGATTAATATATTTATACCATAAATCAAAATGGCAAAAGCAATGAAGTACTTATATTCAAAATAGGATAATAAAATTTTCATATCCATTGTTGGCGAAATTTTTGCAATTATAAATAAAGCAGCAAAACTTACTGTTAAAACTATTGCTAGAGATTTTATTTCCTCGAATATAAAATCCTTTATAAATTTATTTTTTAGTTCTTCCTCATCTATTCCACAAGACATTAGAGATCCAATTTCTTTTTTTCTTGCCATTAAACTTAAATTAATAGAAGAATATCCATTGGTTATATTTAAAATAAAAATTATACTTGCAATAGAAATTATCATAAGGCCAAAAGTTTTTACGTCTTTCATGCGATTTGCTTCTACATCTTTGCTTGTAGTTAAATTATAAGTTTCATTGTAAGCAATGGATGAATCTAATCTGTCTTTAATTTCCTTCTTTATATCGTCTAACTTATTTTCATCAACTTGCATTGAGAGTTCATAGGTGTTTCTTTTCAAGTCATTATTATTTTTTAAATAATATTTATTCCATTCATCTAAGAGTTTAAAATATGTGTCAAAGTCAACATATAAACACACATAGAAAGGTAGCCTTCTTTGCCTAAAGTCCTTTGTGTCATCAATTAATTTATCTACTTTTATTGAATAGTTATAATTTTCCTCTTCTGTTATAGAGTAATTTAAACTATCCATATTTTTAAAATATTTTGTTGTTTCCGATCCATCAATGGGTGCATTTGGATTAACTTGGACCCTATTTAATAGCAAAACTTCTCCCTTTTTGCCACCTATCTTTTCAAAAGTTTCATCATCTAAAGCCGTTATAATTCCGTCGAGATAAAAATCTTCGTCATTATCATAATATTTACGCATTTTTTCATCTAAATTAAGAGACCTAAACTCATCTGAATAATTTTGCTCCTTACTAAGAGAAATATATTTTTCAGTTGAAAGAAAGGCTCTGTCATTTTCTGTAGTATTCATTATGTCTTTTAAGACATCTGGAATCCCTGCTTCATTTGAATGGATTAGGATATTAATATTCGTATTGTAAGTGTAAGTATTCTTCAGCCTATTGTACTTTGCCATAGAAAAAACTATCAAAAAAATTGAGACAATTATCATTCCAATGGCAGAAATATATCTCTGAGAGGAAATAGTTTTTAAATTATTTATCTTTAATTCCTTCCAAATATCTTTATTTCTCTTTAGCTTTCTATTTTTGTCATTAAAGTTGCCTTTTATACCATCAATTATATTTATTTTTGCAATTTTTTTAGCTGGTGCAAGTATTGCTATTAAAATTATAAAAAAGCAAATTAATAAAACTACAAGTGAAAGGCTTGGCGAAAATTCTATATACTTGTACTTTTCCTCTTCCTCTAAAATCCTTTGAATACCAAGATTGAGGAGGTTGATTCCCCCATATCCGAAAACATGTCCCATAAGTATTGGTAGAAGTGAAATTTTTAATCCATCTTTTAAAAGCAATTTATAAATTTGATAATCTGTTGAACCAATGGACTTGTACATTGAAATTTCTCTTATCTTTCTTAGTCCCCAAACTGTAAAAATATTTTTTACAAAAAATATAAAAATAAGGATTGTAGCAAATATTAAAATAGAGTCTACAATCACCTGCCTATTTTGTTGTAAAAGACTTCCATCAACATTATAGTAATCTTTCATTATTTCGCTAAATTCTAGTTCTACTTTATCTTTATTCAAGGAAGATGCAAGATCTTTTTCTAAATTTTCTTTATTATTGTAGGCTTTTCTAAAATTATCAAATCTTACAAAGCTATTAGTTTTTGCATCCTTTGGTATGACAGTAGAAGCATAAAAAATCTTCATATTCTCATTGTAAAGATTTCTTGTGAGACCACTTATTACATATTCTTTGCTATCTTTTCTTATAAATTCCTCATCTTTAGTAACACTTGAAACTGCTTTTATTTGTTTTCCATCAACCAATCTATTTCCAAATTCTACTTTTATCTTATCGCCAATTTTTAAATTTTCTTTTTTTGCAAGACTTTTTGGTATGGTAATTTCATTATCTTTTGTGGCAAAGCTTCCATCTTTTAACATATTATCTTCTAACATCTTGTTAAAACCCTGGTCTGTGTAATTTACCACTAAGACATTTTGAGATAGCTTGGCAGAATTATTTTCTACTGCAACTTCTCCCACTTCTTTAATATTCTTTATTTCCTTTAGTTTACTTGATTCACCAGAAACTGTATCAGACATAATTTTAGCATCATAAATTGATCTGTTCCTAAAATATTCATAATCAAACTTATTATTTACATATCCAATGTAAACACAAAATGTAAAGAAAATTGCAGTTATAAAAAGTGAAAGTGAGATTGAGAGATTCTTCTTATTCATTCTTATCATCTCCCACTACCTTGCCATCAACAATTGTTATTACTCTTTCTGCTTCTAAAGCTATGGACTCGTCATGGGTTATTACAATAATTGTCTGTTTTAAAGTCCTATTAAAATATTTTAAAATTTCAATTATTTCTCTTGAATTCTCTCGGTCTAAGTTTCCCGTTGGTTCATCTGCAAGTACAAGAGACGGAGAATAGATAAGACTTCTTGCTATGGCAACCCTTTGTTGCTGACCACCTGATAGTTCACTTGGAAAAGAATCTAACTTATTTTCTATGCCAAGTTTTCTAACAATATCCAATAGGACTTCTTCATTGATTTTTCTCTTATCAAGCTTTATTGGCAACTCAATGTTATGCCTAACTGTTAAGTTTGGAATTAAATTATAAAATTGATAAATTAGCCCTACTTTCCTTCTCCTAAAGAGTGCTAATTCTTTTGATGTATATTTTGAGATGTCATTGCCGTCTATAAATATTTTCCCTGAACTTGGATTGTCCACACCACCCAACAAGTGAAGAAGGGTTGACTTACCTGATCCACTTGGTCCAACAATTGCAATAAATTCTCCTTTTTCTATTTTTAAATTAACATCATCAATTGCTTTTACAAGATTTTCTCCACTTCCATAAGTTTTTGATAAATTTTCAACTCTAACAATTTCCATATGTACCTCCCTCTATTTGTATCAATAATAAAGGGTTAAAATGACTTTTAAGTGACATTGTAAAATTTAATTTTAAAAATCGCACCATCCTTACAATTTTTTACAGATATAGCTCCATTGTTCGCCTCAACAATAGATTTTGCCATGGCAAGGCCAATGCCAAAGCCCTTAGAGTCAGGACTCTTGTAAAATCTTTCAAATATTTTTTTGAGGTTTTCTTCTTTGATACCTCCACCGTCATCTTCGATTATTATCTCTGTGTAAATTGGATTTTTATTTGTAGAAATTTTAATTTTTGTAAGTCTATCAAGGCTTAGGGCATTCTTAATAATATTTATTAGGGCTTCTGAGATCCAATAGTAATCGACTTTTATCTCATAATCTTCGTAGTCACAAATAATTTTTACCTTTTTCTCATCAATTGATTTCCTCAAAATATCCAAAACATAGTCAATTATTTCTGAAATCAAAACTTCCCTCTTCTCCATCTTGTCTATATTTGCATCAAGACTAGATAGCTTTAACAAAATGTCAGCAAGGGAGTTAAGCCTTTCTAGTTGAAGCTCAAGCCCTTCAATCTCCTTTTTATTATCTTCAGTCTTATCAATTGTTTCCAAGTCAAAAAACATTGAAGTGATTGGAGTTTTTATTTGATGGGCAATATCTTCTAGGTTTTGAGTTTGCTTTTTTGAATTTTTCTCCACTAATTCTCTAGCTTCAACAAGTTCTATAAAAATTTTATAAATCTTGTCTTCCAGTATTGAAAAGTCATCTTGGATCATGGGAATGGAATAGTTCTTTTCTCCCAACCTATCTATAAGATTTTCCAACTCCTCAATTCTTTTCTTTTGTCTTTTCTTTAAAAAATAATATAATGCCAATAAGCTCACAGGGTAAAATAAATAAATCATCAGTCCATCCTATAACCTATTCCACGAATTGTCTTAATAATATCTCTGTCACTTTTATCTCTTATTCTTTTAACAGTAGCAGTAAGTGTATTATCGTTGACAAATTTCTCTCGCCTATCCCAAAATCTCTCTAGCAAAAATTCTCTAGTAAAAATTCTATTGGGATTATTTATAAATAATTTCATCACTTCAAATTCTAATGACGTTAAATCTAGTTTTTTATCTTTATAATAAAAGCTTCCTTCCTTATTATTTAGGGTCAGGCCCTTAAAGCTAATAAAATCATCTTTAACAAGAGCTGTCCTAAGAGTTTTATCTATTCTCGCTCTTAAGATAGAGAGCTTAAAGGGTTTTGTAATGTAATCGTCGGCTCCATTGTCTAGGGCCCTAACAATAAATTTCTCATCGTTTTTTACTGTTGTGATTATTACCCTAACATTATTTTCTCTCAAAGTATTCATCAAGTTAATTCCATCTCTATCAGGCAAATTTATATCTAAGATTGCCAAGTCAAAAGAATTATTTATTCTTATCTTTGCTTCTTCAAAACTTTTACAAGTTTCTACTTTAAAATCATTTTTTGACAAGTAAGACTCAATACCACTTGATAAAATTTCATCGTCTTCTATTAAAATTATTTTTTTCATTTGATCACCTACCACTATCTTGTAAACAAATTCTATCACACTTTAGTTTTTAAAAGAATTCCTAATCATTTTGGCTAATTATAAATCTTCACAAGAAAAAAGCACCAGCTTCTGCCAGTGCTTGTGATTTTAAAATTTTATTCTGCAAAGTCATGAGGATTTATTTCCACAAAATTTATGCTGCCCCTTGAGACAATTTTCATCTCGCCAGTTAGTTGGTAAATCCAATTTGATATAAAGGGCTCGTGAGATACAAAGATATAGTTTCCATCTTGGTCTAAAGTTTTTAATATATCTCTTATCCTTCCACCTGCAAGATAGTCCTTGACTTCAAAATCAGAGTCTAAATACTTTGCCAAAATCTCTGCAGTTTCCTTTGCCCTTTCAAGAGGTGAAGAGTAAATCTTGTAAGACCTCTTGTCTTCTAACTTATTGGCAAAGGCCTTAAAGGAATTTTCTAACTTAACCCTTCCTATTGTTGTCAACTTTCTCTTGAAGTCATCTTCAGCATAAATTTCTGCTTCGCCATGTCTTATAAAGTAAATTTTCATTTTCTATCAATGTTGTAGAAAGCAGCAAAGCCAGGATAAATTGCTAAGTCGCCTAATTCGTCTTCAATTCTTAGAAGCTCATTGTATTTTGCAACTCTTTCAGATCTTGCTGGTGCTCCAGTTTTTATAAAGCCAGCGTTAGTTGCAACTGCAAGGTCTGCAATTGTTGAGTCTTCACTTTCTCCTGATCTGTGAGAAATTATTGCAGTGTAGTTGTGTCTCTTTGCAAGTTCTATAGAGTCAAGAGTTTCTGTGATTGTTCCAATTTGATTTAGTTTAATTAAGATTGAGTTTGCAGATTCCTTTTCAATCCCTTCTTGAAGTCTCTTTGTATTTGTTACGAAGAAGTCGTCGCCAACTAATTGAACTTTGTCTCCAATTAAATCTGTAAGGTGCTTCCAACCTTCCCAGTCGTCTTCGTCAAGTCCATCTTCTATTGAGTAGATTGGATATTCATTTACTAGTTCTTCATAGAATTTTGAAAGTTCTTCTGATGTGAACTCACGACCTTCTCCTGCAAGAATATATTTTTTCTTGTCCTTGTCATAAAATTCTGAAGCTGCAGCATCAATTGCAAGTACAATATCCTTGCCTGCTTGATAGCCTGCTGCCTTTACAGCGTCAAGTATGCAATCAAAGGCTTTTTTGTTGGACTCAAGATTTGGAGCAAAACCACCTTCGTCACCAACACCAGTAGAAAGTCCCTTGTCCTTTAAAACTTTTTTAAGTGCGTGGTAAACTTCTGCGCCCATCCTAAGAGCTTCTTTAAAAGTTTTTGCTCCTATTGGCATAATCATAAATTCTTGAATGTCTACGTTGTTGTCAGCGTGTTCGCCACCATTGATTATATTCATCATTGGGATTGGCATAGTCTTTGCATTAACTCCACCAAGGTATTGGTAAAGTGGAAGCCCAGCTTCATTTGCTGCTGCTCTCGCAACTGCTATTGATACTCCAAGGATTGCATTGGCTCCAATATTTCCCTTGTTTTCACTTCCATCAAGTTCAATAAGCATCTTGTCAATGCCAAGTTGGTCAAAGCAATCAAAGCAAATTAATTCTTCAGCAATTTTTTCATTTACATTTTCAACTGCCTTTTCAACTCCCTTGCCATTGTATCTTTCTTCTCCGTCACGAAGTTCTACAGCTTCGTGGATACCAGTTGATGCACCACTTGGCACAATTGCAGAACCAAAGCCGCCATTAAGTGTTCCAACTTCTACTTCAACTGTTGGGTTTCCCCTTGAATCAAGGACTTCTCTCGCATAAACGTAATCAATTAAACTCATAATTCCTCCTAAATTTAAAATAAATTTCTAGTAAATTCTATTAAAACAAAGACTTTCCAGTCATAAGTTCTGGCTGATCTAGTCCCATAATTTTTAAAATTGTTGGTGACAAGTCACAAAGGGCTCCACCTGATCTTAATTCTTCATCCCTATTAAATAAAAATAGGGGAACAAGATTTGTGCTGTGGCTTGTGACAACATTGCCTTCGTCATCAATCATGTATTCACAGTTTCCATGGTCTGCAGTGATTATTGCTGCCCCATCCTTTTCTTTTAAGACCTTTAAAATTCTTCCAAGGTCATGGTCCACAGTTTCAACTGCCTTTATGGCTGCCTGCAAGTCGCCAGTGTGACCAACCATGTCTGGGTTTGCAAAGTTTAAAATTATTAGGCCATACCTGTCCTTTTCCAAACTTTCAACAACCTTATCTGTAACTTCATTGGCAGACATTTCTGGTTTTAAGTCATAGGTTGCAACCTTTGGAGATGGAACCAAAATTCTGTCCTCGCCTTCAAAAGGCTTTTCACGTCCACCGTTAAAGAAAAATGTAACGTGGGCATATTTTTCTGTCTCTGCAATCCTAAGTTGCTTGATTTTATTTTTTTCAAGAACTTCTCCCAAGGTATCCTTTGGTATCTCGTCCTTAAAGGCAACAAATTTATTTTTTATCTCCTTGTCATACTCTGTCATTGTAACAAGGACTGTGTCTATTTTTTCTCTTTCAAAGCCTGCGAAGTCATCATCAACAAGAGCTCTTGTAATTTGTCTAACCCTATCTGGCCTAAAGTTAAAGATAATTACTGAGTCCTTATCCTTAATTTCAGAATCCTTTACAAATTTGGCAGGTTCTAAAAATTCATCTGTAACATCTTTATCATAAGATGACTTTATATAAGAAAGGATGTCTTCTTCAGTGAAGTCCACATCACTTACTAGGTTGTCGTAATATTTTTTAGTTCTTTCCCACCTCTTGTCACGATCCATGGCATAGTACCTGCCAGAAATTGTGGCAATTTTTCCATTTCCAACTTTTTCTATTTCCTCTTGAAGTTCTTTTATATCTTCAAGGGCTGCGTGAGGGGAAACGTCACGTCCATCTGTAATGGCATGGATGTAAGTTTTTTCAATTCCCTCTTCCTTCATGAGTTCTATTAGGGCCTTTAAGTGGTCAAGATGGGAGTGAACTCCTCCCTTGGACACAAGTCCAATGAGGTGAAGGCTTGAATTATTTTCTCTGGCATTGTCTATTGCCCTTTTAAATTCAGGATTTTTAAAAAATTCTCCTGACTTAATTGACTCAGTAATCTTTGTCAAGTTTTGATAAATAACTCTACCTGCTCCAATGTTTAGGTGACCAACTTCAGAATTTCCCATTTGTCCATGAGGAAGCCCAACATATTCTTCGCTAGCATATATTTCTGTGTGAGGTGAAGTTTTGTAAAGTTCATCAAGAACTGGAGTCTTGGCAAGTTTAACTGCGTTGCCAATTTCGCTTTCATTTATTCCAAATCCATCTAGGATTATTAACATTGTTGGCTTCATAGACTTTCACCAGCTTTTATAATTTCAATAAAGTCACTAGCCTTTAGGCTTGCACCACCAACAAGGACCCCATCAATATTTTCCTTGGATAAAATTTCTCCTGCATTTGATGGCTTAACAGATCCACCGTAGAGGATTCTTGTTTTTTGAGAAATTTCTCCATATTTTTCATCAATTATATTTCTTATTTCCCTACACATCTTCTCTGCATCTTCTGATGAGCAAGTTTTTCCAGTTCCAATTGCCCAAATAGGTTCGTAGGCAATAGTAACCTTTTCTATCTTTTCAACTCCATCAAGAGAATTTAAAAGTTCTTCTCTTACAAATTCAACTTCCTTGCCTTCCTCTTTTATTTCAAGAGATTCTCCTAGACAAAGAATTACTGATAAGTCATATTCAAGAGCCTTTTTTACCTTGGCATTTATGATTTCGTCACTTTCCAAAAACTTTTCACGTCTTTCAGAGTGACCGATGATTACATCATCTACACCAATATCTTTTAACATTGAAGTTGAAACTTCGCCAGTGTAGGCTCCATCATCAAATTGAGACACATTTTGTCCGGCTACTTTTATTTCATCTTTCAAGTTTTTTCTCAAACTTTCTAGAGTTACAAAACTTGGAGCAAGAAGGACATCAACCTTATTAAATTCAAATTCATTTATTTCTTTTGCAAATTCAAAGGCCTCAGAAGAAGTCTTATTCATCTTCCAATTTCCACAAATATATTTTTTTCTCATGCTTCTTCAACTGCCTCGATACCAGGAAGTTTCTTTCCTTCAAGCATTTCAAGACTTGCTCCCCCACCAGTTGAGATGTGGGTTAGCTTGTCTGCCACTCCTGCCTTTTCAACAGCTGCAACAGAGTCTCCACCACCAACGATTACTGTGGCATCAAGCTTAGCCAAAATTTTTGCAAGTTCAATAGTTCCGTGAGAGAATTCTTCAATTTCAAAAACTCCACAAGGTCCATTTAAGACTACAGTCTTTGCCTTAGAAAGAGATCCTTCAATGTCTTTTAGACTTTCTCTTCCAATGTCGAGGATCATGTCATCTTGACCAACATCTTCCACGTCTTTCAAAGTTCCCTTTGCATTATCAGATAATTCTGGAGCCACGACTACGTCTTTTGGAAGAATTATTTCAACATGATTTTCTGCTGCCTTTGCCATAATTTCTCTTGCAAGGTCTAGCTTGTCATCTTCTACAAGAGATTTTCCAACTTCAAGTCCCTTGGACTTTAAGAAAGTATTTGCCATGGCACCAACAATTACTAGGACGTCAACTTTTTCTAGCAGGTTTTCAATTACTCCAATCTTGTCAGAAACCTTTGACCCGCCAAGAATTGCTGCAAAAGGTTTTTCTGGATTTTTTAAAGCATCTTCAAAGTACTTAATTTCCTTTTCAACTAATAGACCTGCACAAGATGGCAAAAACTCTGTTACACCAACATTAGATGCGTGGGCCCTGTGGGCAGTTCCAAAGGCATCATTTACAAAGATGTCCCCAAGTGATGCAAGTTTCTTTGCAAAGTCAGGGTCATTTTTTTCTTCACCCTTAACAAATCTTAAATTTTCAAGTAGAGCAATTTCTCCACTTTTAAGATTTTTAACTTCTTCTATAACTTTTTCATCAACAACTTCCTTTGAAGGAATGAATTTTACATCCTTCTTTAAAAGTTCAGCAGCTCTCTTAGCAACGGGAGCAAGAGAAAACTCTTCCTTGTATTCTCCCTTAGGTCTACCAAGGTGACTCACAAGGACAACTTTAGCTCCATTTTCTACTAAATAATCAATAGTTGGGATGGCTTTAACAATTCTATCGTCGCCAGTAACTTTGCCATCCTTTAGGGGAACATTAAAGTCCACCCTAACAAGGGCAGTTTTATCATTAAAATCAAAATCTCTAATAGTTTTTTTCACATTACACCTCTTATTTTCGATTTATTACGTCAAATTATCACTTAAATTATACCATAAATTGTTGAGAGTTGAAGTTCCACAGAAGCTTTATGAATATAAATAAAAATATAATTTTTCTTAAGTCATAAGCTATTAAAAAGTAATAAGTTTTTTATTGAGCTATAAGTTTTTATTAAGCTATAAGTTTTTATGAACTTACAAATTTTTATTAAGTCGCAAACTTCTACTAACCTGTAAATTATTATTAGCTTGTAAACTTTTATCGAGTCCCAAATTTTTGCTTAAATATATAAAAATTAAAGGCAGGTTGATAAAATAACCACCTGCCTATCTTAGCTGAATATATTCTTAAATTCTTACTTTTATAACCATCAAATCGCTATACTCAAGAGCCTTAAGAGCATAGATTTCATTAGGATCCATTGTGATTATATCACCTGAGATTATTATCTGGTTTCCCTTCTCTTCCTTAAAATCTACCTTTCCCTTATAAATTACAAGTACTACACTTTTATCTGACTTGTGACTTGGTATTTCTTCGCCCTTTTTGATTTGTAGGTGGGTTATTTGTAAATTATCCTCATCCACCAAATGCTCAAACTTGCCGTATAAAATATTCGCACTTATTTTTTAATATTTTCTCTCCTTGTTGATGACCATTACCATAAAAAAATGGTAAACAATAAATTTTCACAAACACAATTTATCTCAGCTTTTTTACAATTTTCTTTAACTCAGGCAAGACCTCTTCTTTAAAAAAAGGATTTTTTGCTATCCACCTATTGTTTAGAGGACTTGGGTGAGCTATTGGGAAATATTCTGGCAAAAATTCTTTGTAAGATTTTACTGTTTCAGTTAAATTTTTCTTAAATTTATCCTTCAAATAAAACTTTTGAGCATAGGCTCCTATCAAAATGGTTAACTTTATATCCTTCAATTCATCTAATAATAGTGGATGGTATTCTTTTGCAATAAAAGATCTAGGAGCCTTGTCGCCCGATTTTCCCTTTCCAGGATAATAAAAATCCATTGGAATTATAGAAAAATCTTCACTATGGAGGACGTCTTCCGATATACCCAACCATTTGACAAGATTTTCCCCACTCTTATCATTAAATAAAATACCAGTTTCTTCAACCCTTTCCCCAGGAGCTTGCCCAATTATCAAAATTTTTGATTTTGGATTTAGCTGGAATATTGGGTTAATTCCTTTATTTGTGTAGATTTCATTTCTGCAATCTTCTCTTAATTTTTTAATAATGAGTTTTTCTTCCATAATTTTGCCATCACTTTCATTAGAATTAGAACCTTACCAAGCTTTAGGACAAGTAACAATTTTCGTAAAAAATCTATTCTTAGCCTAGTAAAACTTTCAACCTATATAAAATTATTACCCATTTTTGTCTTGACTCTCATCATGAATTGCATAATCTACTATCATTCCTGGTGATGTTAGATTTTCTTTTATAAATCTTTCTATTATGCTTTTGTCTTTGTTGTTTCTTTTAGTAGGATTTTTATTTCTTCATCTGTTAGTTCATCTGCATTTTCTATAAGGCTTTCTAAGATTGCTCCTCTTGTTATTAGCCTATGAGTTCTTTCTTTTCTTCTTTTCACTATTTCTTGTTTTAATATCTTCTTTTCTTGATTTTTTAGTTGCCTTAATCTTTCTTCTGTATCATCAATTTTATCTTTTATTTCTTTTGACTCTTGTCTTATTTGTTCTGAATCTTTCATATATAACTCCTTTTTTTGTATTAAAAAAAAACGATAAAGATACCATCTTCCCGTCTTTAGCTTTACTCTCGACTTAAATATTAGATTTAAAATATTAATTTAATACTATCATCTCCATTTTGGTATGAAAAAAGCACCTACCAATGTAGATGCTAAAATTTATTTTTTTCTTTCTTCAATGAGTTTATTATATTCATCTTCTAGTTTTTTTCTCTCCTCTTTAGGTAACTCCATTGCTAGTCTAGAACTTATGGAAGATATTCTAAAATCAAGTAATAAACTATTTCTATCCTTGCCATTTATTGTCTTGTTATTTCTACCTTTATATTGTGATAAATTACCTTTAAAACTTTTGATTCTTTTATCTTCTATAATTAAAAGTGTATCTGCTAGATTATTTATAAACTCCTCATCATGACTTACAAATATAAATGGTCTATCATAAAATTTCAATAGATTTTCTAAACTTTCTATTGCTCTTATATCTAAAAAGTTTGTTGGTTCGTAAAAAATAAGATAGTTAAAGTTAGAAGTTAATATTTTAGCCAATTTTACCTTGGCTTTTTCTCCATCACTTAAAATACTTACAATCTTGTAAACATCATTAGTCTTAAATCCTAATCTTGCAAGAACAATCCTTGTCATTGTTTCATCATATATAGACGTATTTATTACATTTGCTAAGATATCAATGTCTTCTTCTAAAATATCACTCATTTGACTAAAATAACCTATTTTAAGATTTGGATGCACCCATACATTTTCTTGATTTAGAATCATGTTTAATAGGGTGGTTTTTCCACTTCCATTTTCTCCTATAAGAGCTGTTTTAGAATTATTTTTTATTTGAAAGTTGGATTTTTCAAATAAAATCTTATTTCCGAACTCTTTCTTTAGATTTTCTCCTCTTATCAAAACTTTAGAGTGGAGTTGTTTATTATCTGGAATGGATAGTTGTATTTCTGTTTCTTCTTTAGGTTTTTCTTTTACTTCTAGTTGATCTATTCTGGATTCTACAGATTTTACTTGTTTATCTAGTTTTTTCTTGTTTTCTTGACCACCCATCTTATGAAGTCTTGCTTCTGAGTTTCCCATCCTTTTAGGCGTGGTTCTTACTTTTGATGATTGGTCTTTTATATTGCTAGCTAAATTTTCAAGTCTTCTTTTTTCTTTTATAAAATTTGAATACTCTTTTTCTTTAAACTTAACTCTTCTCTCTCTTTCTTCAAGATAGAATTTGTAGTCCCCATTATATTCTTCAATTTTTCCGTTCTTTAATTCTAAAATCTTTTTACAAGTTCTATTTATGAAATCACGATCATGGGAAATTAGAAGATATCCTACTTTTCTTGAATTTAGCTTTTCTATAAGTTCTTCCTTCTGCTTTAAGTCTAAGTGAGATGTAGGCTCGTCGATTAATAGAAATTTAAAACTATCTGATAATAGGTCTGTTAGCTTTAATCTTTGTTCTTCGCCTGGACTATAGTTGTCATTAGCCCTTAACTGTGATTTAGAGTAGATTTCATCAGAAAAGTATTTGACTTTACTGTCATAATTTAATAAATAACCCAGTTCTCTATCCACTCTTACTTGACCAGTATAGTCTTTATCTAAGCCTAATATTATTCTTGAAAGAGTAGTTTTACCCGTTCCATTCTCACCTACTAAGGCTATCTTATCATTTTCATTTATTGATAAACTATCAATTTTAAATAGCTTTCTATCTTGCAAAGTTTTTATTAAGTTTTGTATATATATCATAAATCCTCCTATGCTTTTTTGAGAGGATTTCTTTTCCTCTCTTAGTTACTTAGAAAACCATTTGTATTAATCATTTATCTGTACCTCCTAATACTATTTATATAATATATACCCCATCCAGAATACTAAAATCCCTCTATTTATTATACAAAAAGTATTTTTATCCTAATATTATTTCATAATCTTATAATCAGACTGTTCGTATTTATTTTTCTTAATTTCCTTTCATTATTCTTAGTGTTTCTTTAAATTCTTTTGTCTTTGTTGCTTCTTCTAATAGGATTTTTATTTCTTCATCTGTTAGTTCTTCTGCATTTTCTATAAGACTTTCTAAGATTGGTCTTCTTGTTATTAGCCTATGAGTTCTTTCTTTTCTTTTTTTTACTATGTCTTGTTTTAATATCTTTTGTTCTTGAATTTTTAGTTACCTTAATCTTTCTTCTGTATGGTCAATTTTGTCTTTTATTTCTTTTGACTCTTGTCTTAATTGTTCTAATTTTTTCATATAAATCTCCTTTCTTGTATTAAAAAAGACGACTAGTTTTTACTTTTCTAATCGTCTTTTTTCTAAATGTTATACATTTCTATATTACATTTTAGTTTTACGTTTTCTATATATCTTTCCATGTAATCCCAATCTGGAATGTTATAACTTTTTGTTTATCTTTTTTATCATATTTTTCTCACAAAGATAAAAGATGTAGCCAGATTCTTAGATGATCATTTCACCATGAATGTAAACCAAGAAACTCTTGAAAAAATATCTACAATGAGCGGGACTAAATTAAAAAATCTATTCAAAGAAAAATATGGTCAGAGCATTACAGAATACACCCAAAGAAAAAGAATGAATGTAGCTGAAACTCTTCTCTTAAATACCAAACTTCCTATAAAAGAAATAGCTCAATCTGTTGGATACTCATCCCATAGCAAATTTTCCATTTATTACAAAAGATACAAGGGAAAACTTCCTAGTGAAGTTCGTAATTTGACTTGCGACCACCACAATTTAAATTGTGATTGCAGTGATTAAACTAATTTTTTATACGCCTTTATCTTATATGAATTTGCATGTATAGATATTTGTATAGGAATGGTTCTTGTCTTGTTTTTAAGATATGCTCACATTAATTATATTGAAGTTTCTTTCGTTTATATTTCCCTCTAACCTATCTTCATATAACTGTTCATGGCTTCTATCTATTTCTGATAATTGGTTTTTTTAAGCTACAGCCCCTTAAAACAAATAGCCAAGAAGTCGAATTGAACATTACAAGTTATGAATTTCTAGTTAAACCAAAACGGTCAGTAAATATGCCAAAATTAGGCTCACGAAAAAGAAGATTATAATTTTTGCAATCTGACTTTTCCCATTAAAACCAAAACTATCATACCCCTTAGCACCAACCGTCTCTGGGTAAACTTTAGTCGGCAATTTTAACTTGGTAAGCATGAGATAATCAAAAAAGATAATATCAAAAAGCTTATATCCTTCAAATAGTATTAAAAATCTAACAAAGGCTTGCTGAAAAGTTAAACTAAATTTTACTGTATCAACAATTGCCCAGACTAGAACGGCTGCAATGGCTAGCAATCCAAGTATCATGATAAGTCCGCCGATTATATTGACCCAACTCGGTTTATCTGGCAACTTACTCATCATAACTTTGATATCATCAGGTGCGCCGAAATGCTTCGAGCCAAATTTCGGTATAATAAGTATAAAATTCACCATCATAATTGATGCTGTTAAGCAGATGATGAGTAACATTCCAAGTGTTTTCATCAATTTAGTTTACCTCCTCTTTATCTTATTATTCTTAGTGTTTCTTTAAATTCTTTTGTCTTTGTTGCTTCTTCTAGTAGAATTTTTATTTCTTCATCTGTTAGTTCTTCTGCATTTTCTATAAGACTTTCTAAGATTGGTCTTCTTGTTATTAGCCTATGAGTTCTTTCTTTTCTTCTTTTTATTATGTCTTGTTTTAATATCTTCTTTTCTTGATTTTTTAGTTGTCTTAATCTCTCTTCTGTATCTTCTATTTTAGTTTTCTTTAAATTGATTTTATTGTATAGCTTAATAATTCTATTAATCCAATTATAAAAATTAAACTGGGATTCATGCCAAACCCCAGTTTCATAATTAGCGTGTTCTTTAATATAATTTTGCTCCTGCTGGGATCTTGTCCTCAAGCATTACAAGATTTAATAATTCTTCTCCATCATAGTCGCATACTGCTGATAGAAGCATACCACAAGAGTCCACTCCCATCATTTTTCTTGGTGGAAGATTTGTTATAGCAACAAGAGTCTTGCCAATTAATTCTTCTGCTTCGTAAAAGTTTTTGATTCCTGATAGAATTGTTCTGTCTTCTCCTGATCCATCATCAAGTGTAAACTTAAGAAGTTTTTTAGATTTTGGAACTTCTTCACACTTCTTAACTTTTACAACTCTAAAGTCAGATTTTGAGAAGGTATCAAAGTCTACCATGTCTTCAAATAGAGGTTCAACCTTTACCTTTGACATGTCAAGCTTTACACTTGCCTTTTCATCTGCAGCCTTGTTAGCTTTTATTTCAGCAACTTCAGCTCCAAGTGGTTTCATTGTTGGGAAAATCCCCTTTACTTTAGATAATTGTCTAAATCTCTATAAAAGTCTATTTTATGGTACTTCTCCATTTACGACAATTTGCTAACTCTCTATAAGTGCCTATAGATTTCTAGCAAATTGTCGTAAATTTGTCGTAAGCTGTCGTAAATTCTAAAATATAAATTTCATTGCTTTTTCAAATTCTCCCATCTGTTCTATCTTAAAGTCCTCTGTAGCATCTACATATATATCCATTGTTGTACTAATATCAGAATGACCTAGAATAGACTGCATTGCTTTTGTATTTATATTTTGTTCATTAAGCCTTGTAGTAAAGGTGTGTCTGAAAATGTGATTGCTTAAATGTGGAACTAATAGAATATCATTAGAGTTCGATTTATTTTTATCCATTATACTTAAATTGCAATCTCTAACAATTCTTCTTAAAGCTTTATTAAGTGTTCCATTATTGTGAACCTTTCCGAATCTATTTAAAAATACAAAGTCTTTAAATCCATCGATTGAATCACAACATTCGATTCCAAAAGTTTTTTGTAACTCTCTTTCCATAAGAAAAGCATCTTTTACTTTTTGAACCATAGGAATACTTCGCTTACCTGATTCTGTCTTCGGTGTATTAATAGCATATCTATTGTTTAATCCTTTACCTTTACTATAATATACCAAAGTCCTATTTACATTTATAAGACCATTATCAAAATCTAGATCGTCCCATTGCAATCCTGTGACTTCTCCAACTCTCATGCCTGTCCAAAGCATAACAATGAATATTGGATACCATTTTTTATATTCATCACTATTAGATAAATATTCTTCAAATAGCACCTGTTCTTCTATTGTCATGGCTTTTTTCTTCGGAGATTCATTTCGATAAGCTACTTTCAGTTCCTTTAAAGCATTGTCAGACGGATTAAACCTTATATATTCGTCATCCACTGCTAATTCTAAAACCTGATGTAAGACAGTATGAACACAATCTATGGTAGAAACCATCAATCCCTGATCTTCCTTTAATCTGTTATAAAAACTTCTAACATCAGATCTTTTAATATCAGATAGTTTAATGCGACCAAAAGTCGGTTCTACAAATTGTTGATACATATAGATGTAATTTTTAAAGGTATTATCCTTTAAACCTCTTTTTACCTTTGTCCATAGCTTAAAAGTATCATTTACAGACAAGCTACTTCCTTCGTTGTTGATTCCATCTATAGTATTGCGTAAAATATCTAATTCTTTTTCTCTTAATTCTTTTAGAGTTTTCGAATAGATAGATTTTCTACGACCTATTTTGTCTTGCCACTTAAATTCATAAGTGCCATTTGACCTTTGATATTCACCGTCTTTTAAAACAACCCCTTTACTATCTTTGCGTCTTTTTACCATAAAAATTCTCCTTTTTTGATAAAAGACACGCTATAATTATTATACCGCATTAAGCGTGTTTTATATATAGTTTTAGATTAAATAGAGAACTGTCTATTTAAATATTCTTCCATTAACTTTTTCTTAATAAGACGCTTACTACCATTAAATAATACAAAATCGCAATCATCTTCATCCGTTAATTGTCTAACTTTATCTTGACCAATATTAAAATATTCAGATGCTTCTTTTAATGTTAGAAATGCTTTCTCAGAAACACGAACACCTTTTATATTTTCGTTAATCATAAATCCTCCAAATAATATATTTAAAATATTTATTTTAATATTTTTAAAGTTTTTTGACATTGACAAGTGCCTTGGATTAGCAACATAGGAATCTCACCTCCGCCTCTGTTCAGGATGAGCCGGCTTCAACCTTAGAAGTATCATTATCCTCATTTTCTTCGTAGCGAATAGGGTATCCCTCCCTATATTCAAACTCTTACTTATCGCTCCCTTTCTTCTTCCCTTGCTTTTAGCTTAGCAGTACTTGTTTTGCCGAATTATTCAGCAGAAAGATCTTGGCGAATAGGTTATCACGCTCCAAAAATGATTAATGTCTTGTCTTGGTCTATTTAATTGTTATGGTTCAAGTATTGTTTAAATTTCTTTTAACATAGAAAGAGGACAAAACTCCCCTCACTTTATAAAGGAAAATTTGCCCTCTTTGGTAACCAGAAACTATATTTCTTCTATAAATTTCTTTAGTTTTTCTAAAATCTTATCTCGCCTTTTTATTAAAGCAGGATGTGATATATTTTGAGTCTTTGCTACTGCACGAAGTGTTTCATCATTGAAATATAATCTTTCGATTATTTCCCGTTCCTCCTCATTTAACTTTGACATAGCATTTCTTAGTGCTTCAATCATTATTTGTGTAGCTACAACTTTTTCAACATCAACATTTTTATCTTCTAGATTATTTTCAAAATTCCCATCGTGATTTAGAGATGAAAAAAAGAGCAAGTGGTTTTTCTTGTCCACCTGCTCCAAATACTTTTCGTGTTCTTTTTCTCGCCAGTAGACTTTATATATCTGCTCGCTGACTTTAACCCTTTGTCCGTTGACATAAAGGTAATACTCTTTTGCCATAAAGTTTCCTCCATTTCTTTTTTGTCTATTTGTTATTCAGACAAAAAAGGAGGACTCCTGCATCTTGGCATAAGAAGTCCTCTGAAATGAAAGAAATCCGTTCTTTCTTTTACTATATTTAATTGTTTAGACGAGAATATATAAAGACAGACAACTACAAGAATTATAGAAAAAAGGAGTATTTTTATTCCATTTCAATTCTACAAGGTAACTTATACACTTGTTCATCTCCCTTTCCCTCCGTTCATTATAGATAAATATAAGCATCATAAGTACTCCATAAATAAGTGGATAAAGACCAATAACTATCATTGTTATTACTGCTGGAATAGATAACTGAAAGAATAAATCTATCGGTCTTTTGCTATTAATTGTTCTTTCATATTTAACTATTTCTCCTAATACGAATACATTTCAGTCAAATCAGATTTTTCAATCATATTTCTATATAACTGTGATTCATTATAAATTTCATCATGTGTACCATTTGACACAACTTTGCCCTCATCAAGCAAAATTATCTGGTTTACATTTTGAATAGATTTTAATCTATGTGAAATAATGACAACCGTTTTATTCTTTATAAGTTTATTTAATCCTTCTTGAATTTTTGCTTCATTTTCTACATCCAATGAAGCTGCAATTTCGTCAAGAAGAATAATTGGTGCATCTTTCAAAATGGCTCTTGCAATTGAAATTCTCTGTCTTTCACCTCCTGATAATTTTGCCCCATTTTCTCCCACAATTGTTTGTATGCCCTCAGGAAGCCTGTCTATAATTTCTTGACAACCGGCAATTCGAGCTACTTCTCTCACTTCATCGTCCGTTGCATTCGTATTTCCTATGCGTATATTTTCCATAATAGAAGTGTTAAACAGCACAACATCTTGAAATACGACTGAAATTTTTTTAAATAAGCACTCAGTATCTACTGTTTTAATATCATGACCCCCAATTAAAATCCGACCGCTATCATAATCGTAAAGTCTTGACATCAATTTTAATAATGTTGATTTTCCACAACCTGATGGTCCAATAAGTGCAGTAATTTGGTTCTGTTTTGCTGTAAAAGTAACATTATTGATAACTTTCTTATTTTTCCCTGAATATGAGAAATCCACATTTTGAAAACTAATATCATAATTATCAAAATCTACATTATTTCCAATTTGGGCTTTAGTATTTCTTAACTCTTTAATTCTATTAATTCTTGCATCAAGATAAAAAATTTCTCCAAGATACATATAAATACCTTCTAAACCTTCAGAGATTTTAGTTGCTGCAATAATATATCCAACTAAATATAACAAAGGCACCTCATTACTTATAAACATATGGAGTCCAACAACGCTTGTAATACCTATAGATAACTTTGTGATCCATCCAGCCAAGCTTACTGGGAAAGCTTGAACAATTTCTGCTCTCATTTGAATTTTTTCGGATTCGTCAAGCTTTTTAGAAATGTTTTCTATCGTATTTTCCTTTAATCCATAACTTTTTATTTCTTGACTCATTTCAATAGATGATTGAAATTCTTCTGAAATCTCTCTTAATTTTTCGTAATGATTTCCTCTCACCTTTATTTGGCTTTTTTTTGATAAATATAAAATACCTGCTGAAATAATCAGTGGAAGTAACACACAAATTCCAAGTTTAAAATCTCCTATTAACATCATCACGCCTATCACAATGAAAAAGTAAACATAGCCAATTGTATGACCTATTGCGTGAGCTAAAGCATGTTCAATTGCCGCAACATCTGCCATAACTGTCTGTGAAAGATCAGAGATATCATGTTTTGAAAAATAATCTAATGGCAATTTTTTTAGTATATCCGCTATTTCGATTCTTAAATTGGCAGATTCTTTATAAGTTTCGTTATATGTGGTTTTATAATTCATATTTGTTGCCACATAAACAAGTATTATGATTATCCCAATTCCTAAAACATAAGTTTCAAGTCCATGCCCTTTATTTTCTAAAATAGATTGCACAAAAAACATCATTAAAATCATTGGAAGCATATAAATAGCATAATATGCAAATGAAGACCATACGGATTTTTCCAGACCTTTTGCTCCGGCTTCAGTTAATTGAAATTTCTTTTGTAAATATTTTCTCATTACATTACCCTCCAATCATTTGCTTTTTCATACAAGTTTTGAAGTTCTCTATATCTTCCATTTAAATTCATTAGATTTGTATCATTACCTCGCTCAATAACTTTGCCATTTTCAATGAACAATATCTCATCAACATTTCTAATTGAAGATAATCTGTGAGCAATCATAATGGTTGTTTTCCCTTTCATTAAATTTGAAAAAGCTTGTTGAAGTTCATACTCGTTTTCGGGATCTGCGGCAGCTGAAGCTTCATCGAGTATAATAATCTTAGATTTTTTCAAAATAGCTCTTGCAATGGCAACCCTTTGTACTTCACCACCTGATAAATGCACTCCCTTTGAGCCTATAATGGTATTCTCCTTTTCAGGAAATTTTGCCAAAATACTTTCGCACTTTGCCAAATGCAGAGCATTCATAATTTCTTCTCTTGTCGCATTTTGGTCACCCATTTTTACATTTTCATAAATAGAGGCTTTAAATAATTTTGAGTTTTGAAATACAAATGAAATATTTTGAAGTAATGTTTCCTCGCTATATTCTCGTATATCATAACCACCAATTTTTATACTGCCACTATTTAAAGAATAAAAACCTGATATCAATTTCGCTATCGTTGACTTCCCTGACCCAGATGGTCCAACTAAAGCAAAAGTTTTTCCCTCATCTAACTTAAAGCTCAAATTTTCTATAATATATTTTTCATCATATTTAAAGAAAACCCTATCAAACTCAATATCATAATGTTTAAATTCTTTTCTTTCACCATGCTCTAATTTTTCATTCTTCATTCCATCTATCAAATTCTCTAAACGATCTATTACCTGTCCGGCATTAAAGTTATTTTGTGAAGCAAACATAACTTTCATAAATGATGAAAATATAACCCCAGAAAAACAAGTAAAGAAGATTACTTTTGCAAGAATCATCCCAGCTTGTTCTCCTTTTGTTATAAAATACATACTGCAAGGAATACATATCAAATAATAGGTATTAAATAACGTTTGAAATGACACATACGGCTTTCTGCAACTTAAGGAATATTCATAAGTGTTTTTTGAGTATTGGAGAATTGCATCCAATAAACTTTTATAGGAACGAACGGTTATCCCAAAAATCTTCAATACTTGCATTCCTCTAACATATTCAATTATCTCTGAACTCATTTTCTCCAGAGAATTAGAATATGCCATCATAAATTCTTCTCCACCATACATTGATTTGTATTGAAAAATACCTACTACAATTGTTATAGCCAACAAAATACCAAGTCTATAATCAACAGCAAAGGTCATAATAAACATTAAAATTGGCAACATTCCTGCAACAACATTATCAGGAATCAAATGTGCCACTGTAGAATGTGTTTCTCCAGCATTATCGTCAATAATCTTTCTTACTTTCCCTGACGGATTCGTGTCAAAGAAAGCAAAAGAAGCATTGATTAGATTTTTTAACCCAGTTTTTCTGATATTTGTTTCTAATCTAAAACCAAGCATATGTGATACCATCAATGCCACAAAGTAAATAACTCCATACGATACCATATAGATTACAATCAATTTACTATCTTTTATAGCCGCACTATAATCTTTGGTAACTAATAATTCGCAAAACAAATCCCACAAATACCAGTAAGAAGCCATTAAACATATTGTGGAAATAGCAGCTAATAGCATTGAACCATATGCGAATGTTTTTCTTTCAGGAACATACTTAAATAATTTTTTGTATAATTTAAACATTTTTCTTCTCCAAATCTTATATTCTCAGCAAATCTTTCCATCCAGCATAGAAAAATTTTTTAACGTGTTGAATGTAAATATTAGCTTCATTTAAATTCATATTTTGGGAAAGAGGTACTAAAATTCCCTTTATATATGAACTGACTAATATATGAACAAGTTCATACAAAATAAATTCATCTACATCACTTTTATTGTTAGTTCTAATAAATTGTATGGTTGCATCTGTAATTATTTTAGAAATTTCATCAAAATAGAACTCATATTTTGTTCCACCTGATAAATTTAAAATCATTAAAAATTCTTCCTTGTATTCATATATCAATCCAATAAATCTATCTTCATTCTCCCAATTTTTAAAGACACAATTTATTTGCTCCTCTTTGGATAATTTTTTGTAATCTCTATGTTCTTTATCAAGGAATTCTTTGAGTCTATTTGCGGGTTTTTCAACTAGGCTATTAAATAAATCTTCTTTAGTACTAAATCTCTTGTATAACGCTCCAGTAGTTATGCCTGCATTTTTACAAATTACATTTAAAGAAGTTTTTTCAAACCCATTTCGTTTAAATTCTTTTTTTGCATTTTCCAATAATCTAGGAGTAATGCTAATATCTTGGTTCGCCATAAAATTCCCCCTTGTACATTGATAATAGTACTATCAATTATGTTATTTTTTTTGCAAGAGGCATCTTAGTACCTCCTGCAAAAGCAAAATCAAAACAAACAATCAAAGTTGCTGATTTATTTTGTCCATTATTTTAAAAAAGAACCTAAAGCTTAATTCATCATTTCATCTACATGTAAACCTGATTCCAAAATTCTTGAAGTGTCTCCTGTATTGCCATATCATCTATATTTCCAATACATTTTACTTCCCCACATTCAAGAAATAGAATATAATCACAGCATCTTGAAACAAGCTCCGAATCATGCGTAATCACAAATTGCGTTCGTCTCGCCGCCTTCATACGCTTTATAGCATCTGCCACCTCAATCATATGCATATAATCAAGTCCACTAGTTGGTTCATCATATAGGAGAAATCTTTTATCAGATGCAAGCGCACTAGCCATTGCAACACGTTGTTTTTGCCCTCCGGACAAAGACATGGGATGAGAGTCTTTAAATTCTTCCAACCCTAACTCTTTCAGAATAATATTTGTTCTTTTCTCCTGTTCTTCATGAGACAATCCTAACCTCTCCATAGATAACCTGACTTCTTCAAATACACTTTCGGTAAAAAGCTGCTGATTTACATCCTGCATAACAATATAAGTACTTTCGATTCGATTTTTTCTTTTAAAACTTTCTCCATTTAGAAAGATATCCCCTTTCGACCTTTTTTCCAAACCACAGAAAGCATGTCCGAAAGTAGATTTACCTGCTCCATTGTTTCCAACAATGCCGATAATAGAGTTTTCCGGAAGGTTTATATAAGGAATAGAAAGAGCCGGTTTATTTTCTCCTTTGTAAGTATAACTAAAATCAACAAACTCTATTTTTCCAGCATTATCCGTTGCTCTATTCTCTTTTTGAAATTCAGGCTTACTTCTAAGCCCCATAATTTTTAATTGTTCTTTACTGATTTTCTTAAATTGTTCTATTGTATAATCATTTATAATTCGTCCATTTTTCATATATATCACACGATCAGCTAAATCCATAAGCCATTCCAAACGATGTTCAGCAATTATCACCGTTTTTCTATCCTGCTTCCATTTTTTAATAATCTTTCGCAGCTGTGCGATAGTATGCGTGTCTAAATTGGAAGTAGGCTCGTCCATAACGACTATTGGAGGATTAGGTGCTATAGCGGAAGCACAAGCAACCCTCTGTTTTTCCCCGCCAGATAGAGAAAAAAGACTTTTCCCTAGCAATGCAGTAATATCAAGAGCCTCAACAATATTTTCAAAACGTTCAAAAATAAGTTGTTTCTCCATTCCGAGATTTTCACATGTGAATACTACTTCTGTATCTGTTTTAACTGTATAAAACTGGGATTTTGGATTCTGAAATACTGATCCTACATAATACGCTAGCTGATACAGTTCACATTCAGCTACATTGTTTCCGCAAACAAAAACTTCACCTGACATTTCCCCTTCATAAAAATGCGGAACTAGACCATTTATCATTCTTGTAAGAGTTGTTTTTCCACAACCAGATTCACCACAAAGCAGGACAACTTGACCTTCCGGAATATTTAAGCTCACATCTCGCATACCATTATTTCTCTGCCCGTTCTTATATACAAAACTTGCATTTTCAAATTTAATCATAAAGCCCCCTTTTGCTTGAACATAAGAATAAAATAAAGGATATAAAAAATAATTAAACTGCCGAAAACAAGATAGTCTCTCCACGTAAACCCAATATTACTTACATTAGTTCTTTCATTAGGTGCTGCAAGTCCCCTTGTAAGTGCAGAAGCAGCCAAATCATTACCAATAGATACAATGCTTGTTAAAAATGGAACCATCCTAAACTCTAACATCATAAGAGGGTTGCGAAAAGAACCTATCCCTCGCAATTTCATAGCATCTCGCACATTTACATATTCTTCTCTAATGGTAGGAAAAAAACGAAATGTTACCGAAATAGGAATTGTAAGTTTTTTCGTAACATGCATTCTATCCATAGCTGCAATAAACTCGCCTACAGATGTTGTTGAAAAAATAAAATATGCCATCATATAACCAGGAATAATTTCTACCGAAAATGCAATTATTCCCGTAAACAAGAGGTTAAACCAAGTTGGTAAATGCGGTGCAAGAAGATCTGGAACAAATAGTGCAAAAAGATACAAAGCAAAAAAATAAACTACTGCTCGCACCTTCTTTAAAACAATCAAAAAAACAAACGGCAAAAGTGAAAGTATCGTGTGAAAAACTTTTAAGTATCCAACAGGAGAACCACTGAGCAAAGTAGTTGATACAAGCAAACACATCAATATCTTTGTTCGTGGATCAAGATATAGTTTATCCGCCGTTGCATTTTTCTGATATAGTTCAGAAATCATTACACCAACCCGCTTCTTTCAAAATGTTTCCTCAAAACCTTACGACCAATCATCCCGCCAAGAAAGCCGCCCACAAAGCAAGAAACAATCAAAAGAGGGAATAACCACCAGTTACTATGAAACCATCCATAAACAGAATACATAAATGTTTCTCCATAGCTAGCTGCCTTATTCTTTAACCATTCCTGACTCGCTGTGAGCCAATGTACATAATTTCCCGCAATACATATACTCGATACTGCATATGCAAGAACACACCCCATGCTCTTTTGGTATTTGGAAGCTTTCAAAATAAGTTCTCCAACAATTCCTGTTATGATTGCCCAAATCAATAGATCATATCCCATTCCTGTTAAAATCATGGCAATCCCAATTACTGCCTGTAAAATTATTAGCATTCCAAATTTCTTTATCTTTGTAAAATAAAGCATCATTGGAATACCTTCTACAAATGGGACAACAAAAGTGAGAAGTAAAAAGCCAATTGGAATCAACCCCAAAGTGCATGCGACTGCAATAATAATAACCACATAAATCGCTGAAAAAATCCCAGCATTGATTAAATCTTTACCATTTAATCTGTTTGGATTCAAACCTTTCTTATCTGTCATGTAATACATTCTCCTTAATTTTTTATATTTACGCTTGATACTCAAGAAACATCATTTAGTATTTTATCCAATACATATTATTAATTTATAAACTCATTTTACTTGATTTCCCTTGTGGTTCAGCATATAATATATACAAAAGGTTAGACCTAGCTAACTCATATATTTATTATAATATGCAAAGTTATCCTTTGCAATATCTCCAAATTTTGTTTGGACATTATACTAAAAATTTTGGACATTTTATAAAAAGGAGCGCCGCAAATGTATGCTGATAAATTTTATTCCGGTTTATTTTCTCAACTAAATCTAAATCCTGATAAATCTGGTATCAAACCCAGTGGTGGTTTTACCATGGTGCCAAAAGATAGTACTGGCGAAGGATATCTATGGACATACCCTGTAAATGCATTTTGTTCTATAAATATTTACCATCTTTGTTTTTATAATGAAATGCATTACAGATATTATCACCCTAAAATGTTGGTACTTTCCCAAAGTTCATTTTATGTTGCAAGAGCAATTAAAAAAAATTCTTGTAATCAAAAAAATCAACTTATTGGTTATTACCTTGATAATGGCGAGCATGAATATATAATTCCTGCTGGGATTTGGTTAGACAGTGTTGGAGTTTCAATTTTCCCTGAATATTATGAAGAATACCTTCCAAAAATATTTCATCAAGACTTTTCTTCACTTTCAGAAATAGTCCCTCGAATTGGTACAGACCTATTTATACCAAAAATCTCAACAATACTTGATGATATTGCCACATACACACCAACATCAGAAATCTCGGAACTATTCTATGAGGCTAAAATATTAGAAATAATCGAAGCATTTTTATCTTGGAAAAGCAATGCTGTTCACAATGTTATAGACAAAGAAGATTCAGAAGCACTTCATCGTCTTGGTCACTATTTAGAACAAAACTTTTCCAATCCAACGAACATTCAAATGTATGCACGCATGTGCAATATGAGCAAATCTAAACTGTCTGAACTATTTCACTCAATATATGGATATACAATTGTAGAATTTATTAAGAACTGCCGCATAGATAAAGCAAAAAGATTATTATTAGAAAATGATTTATCAATACAACAAATCGCTAGCGCTGTGGGGTATTCTCATCAAAGCAGTTTTACTTATATTTTCAAACAACATGTAGGATGCACGCCACGTGAATATAGAAAAGATAATTCTAATTTTCACAGCATTAGTTCTACAATTTCAACTTCTAAAAACCATTTATGATATTAACAGTTCTGTAACCTCAATCATTATCTGTATTTTGGCAATCTTTATATAGAATAGCCCACGATTATTTGTTATAATATAGTTACAAATTCAAAACTTGCTTAACGCTTGATATCTAATTTATTCTTATGTAGCTTATGTAGCAAGCACAGTAAGTGTACGGACACTTACGAAAAAATTAATGGAGCATACCTTTACGGAATGCTCCATTTTTTTAATTTTTACCTTGTTAGGGAGAACCCTAA